>R26__coassemble_497_pt1 | contig 24225 bp, 26 predicted proteins | sample R26__metabat2_low_PE_056 | metagenome-assembled genome bin R26 | reverse complement strand
GCAATCTTTGCAGCGGCAGCGGCAGGGAGTATGCTGGTAAAAATATTGGAACTGTATTTACTGTTAAACTTGAGAATGGAAATAAATTGGAAATAGTAGACTTTGAAAATTTATTTGATACCGATGCCAAAAAATATATTCCAATTAATATACATACTTATCAAGATGCAATAGGTAAAAATGTAATGATTAATGATAATGGTACAATTGGAACATCAAAAATTATATCAATAGATCTAGAAGAAAAAGAAGTTGAACATTATACTATGTATACAGAAAAAACTATAAATTATATTGCAAATAATATAGTTGCTTTAATACCTGTTTATTTTGCAAACATTAGATATACAATAGGTGATGATTATAAAATAGATATGTCTAAGTATAATGAAGATGTTAAAAAATATGGTGTATATACTTATGATGATCTAAAAGATGTATGTACTAAAGATACTTTTGATAAATTTGTATTAAAAGATTTTAAAGCTGTTGTAGAAAAAGGATATATTACATTCGAAGAATTTAAACAAGGAATAAAGGAATTACAAGATGAATTAGACTATTACAATTCTATTCAAAATTAAGAGGAATTATCCTCTTTTTTATTGCGCATTATTTCAATAATTCGTAATAAAGTATTCTAAATTATAAATATATTTGTTATAATGATTTTAGCAAATGGAATTAATCCATATAAGTAGTTGAATACTTCAAAGTACAACGTACCATTAATTATTTACATTTATATATATGTATGTTAATATTTATGTGGATTTATTAGGAAACACTATGGAGGTTTTACTATGAAGAAAAGATTAGTAGCTATCTTGCTTGCATTAGTTATGATCCTTACATTCAGCGCATGCGCATTGGATATGGATTTCATAAGAAACGGCTGGGATGGCGTTTATGAAGAGAAGGAAAGAGCACAGTATGTTTATCCTGATCCAACAGTAAGAACTCATGGTATTCGTGAGAATTATAGAGTATCATCTGTTAAACATCAGGTTGGCACAGCAAGCAGCGGCGCTGGCACAGGCGTTGCAGCAACAGATGCACCATAACTTTTAATTTTTAAGCTCCCATAGGGGTTTCCTGTGGGAGCCTTTTTAAACCTATTGAGAGGGTGTATGTATGGAAGACAACAAAAAACAGAATAGAGCAATGTCTCAATTTATGCTTATAGATGCTCTTTCGGGCATTTACCATACTTTGCATATCATTGATTTAGAAAGAGACATTATCGTTGAATATAATGAGGATGAATATGTTAGCCAAAATATTACTGCAATTGATCCTCAGGGTAAGTTGAACGAATCAATGAAACTTGTATGTATCAATGAGCATCTTGATAATGCACTCGATTTTGTAAATCTCAATACTTTGGCTGAACGCTTAAATGGCAAGAAAACTATCACAAGCGAGTTTATAAGTGCGTATAAGGGATGGACTAGAGCTCGCTTTATCACTGTAGATTCAGATGCGGATGGCGTTCCTACCCGTGTGATATATGCTACTGAGATTATCGACGAGGAGAAGCGTAGAGAGGAAAAGTTGATTAAGATTTCTCTCACTGATGAACTTACAACGCTTCTTAATAGACGTGCATATGAGGAAGAGATTGCTGAGTACAAAGAAAAAGGTATTCCAGATGATCTTGTCTATGTATCATTAGATCTCAATGGACTTAAAGGTGTAAACGATAATTTGGGACATTCTGCTGGCGATGAATATATTGTCGGCGCAGCAAAGATTATCCGTGCTGCTTTAGGCACTAGCGGTAAAGTTTTCCGTACTGGTGGCGATGAGTTTATGGCAATAATCAAAGCAGATAGCGAAACGGTTAAACAACTTTTTGATTATATGGATTCAGAGGTAAAAGCTTTTAAACCTACATTTAACTATGAGCCTTCAATCTCAAAAGGTTGGGCATCGCACAATGAGTTCCCAGATGCTTCAATCGAGGAACTTGCTCATACCGCAGATATGCGAATGTACGATGATAAGAGTAGGTATTATAGAGAAACCGGAAAAGATAGAAGAAGATAAAAGAAAACGGTCGCTTTAAGCGACCGTTTATATTTTACTTTAATTTGTGAATAAAGAGACCTGAGAGAAGTTTTGGTTCAAACCAGGTTGACTTTGGAGGCATGAGCTCGCCGGCATCAGCGATTTTGATGAGCTCGTCGAGTGACGTTGGGAACATTGCAAAAGCAAGTTCCATGTCGTCAGCACAACGGCGCTCGAGCTCTGAAAGGCCACGGATGCCGCCGACAAAGTCTATTCTTTTATCTGTTCTTGGGTCATCTATGCCAAGAACAGGGGAGATGAGATTCTTCTGTAGTATAGATACATCTAGCGACTCTACAGGATCATCTTCTGGATAAGTGCCATCTTTGGCTGTGAGCTTGTACCATTTGCCTTTAAGGAGCATACCAAATGTGTGGCGTGCTTCTGGAGCATATGGGTCAATATTGAGAGTAGTCTCAATCTGGAACTTCTCGTTTACTCTCTTGAGGAAGTCCTCTTTTGAAAGACCGTTTAAGTCCTTAATAACTCTGTTGTAGTCGAGAATCTGGAGTTCCTCTTTAGGAAATGCAACAGCAAGGAAGAAGTTGAACTCCTCTTCGCCGGTGTAACTTGGATTTTCCTCACGGCGCTTTTGACCAACCTTAACAGCTGAAGCGCAACGGTGGTGACCATCTGCAATATAGAGGGCATCTACGTCCTCAAAAGCGATTCTAAGAGCATCAGCATCACTGCGATCGTTGTTTACAACCCAGATGCGGTTCTTAACATCACCGACTGATGTAAACTCATACACTGGCATATTTTCAGTCTCATACTTTTTGATGATACTGTTGATCTTATTGTTGCCTTTGTATGTTAGGAAGATTGGACCTGTATTTGCGTCACATGTATCAACGTGGCGAATACGGTCAGCTTCTTTGTCGGCTCTTGTGAGCTCGTGCTTTTTAATCTTGCCGTTTATGTATTCATCGATTGATGCGCATCCTACAATACCTGTCTGAGTTTTACCTCTCCATGTCTGCTCATAGATATAAAAGCAAGGTGTAGAATCTTGCTTCATTATCTCGTCGGCCTCAAGGCTCTTCAAATTACTTGCGGCCTTCTTGTATACCTCGTCACTGTAGAGATCGGTGTCGAGTGGTAAATCAATTTCCGCCTTGTCTACGTGAAGGAAAGAGTAAGGGTTATCCTTTGCCTCTTCACGCGCCTCGGCGGAAGTCATTACGTCGTATGGAAGCGCAGCTACCTTCTCGGCGAATGCTGGAAGAGGTCTTACTGCTTTAAATGGTCTAAATGTTGACATCATTTACTCCTTATATTGTGAAATCCTCTGCTGAATAATCAGCAAAAATTTGAAGCTTCTTCTGCGGACGACGCTTTAAGACATCGTACTTGAAGGACTTACAAGATGAAGTTGGGAGCATAATACCTCGCTTTTCACAGAGGACACTGTTGTTGTCCGGTGTGATGCGTCCATAGTGACAATATTCACATGCTGGTGTTATGTCTTCGTTGAAAAGCTTTTTCACAATTATTCTCCTAACTTAATAGAATAGGGAAATTTTAGCATAAATATAGATTCTTTACAAGTAAATACAAATTATTGGTAAATGTCTATTAACAAGAATTTTATGTGAAATTTAGCTAAAATGTCAATTAACTTTTTATTAAAATTAGAATATAATTGATGCGTATATCATAAGAAAGGTCCGTTTTTGTGGCAGAACAACTAATACATTTCGACAATTTTGAAAATGTTTTGGGGCTTTTTGGTAGCCTCGATGAGAATATAAAGATTCTCGAAAGTGAATATGATGTAACTGTCGTTATCAGAGGTGACACTGTAAAGATCACTGGAGATGATAAAGCAGTCAAAGAGGCATCAAAAGCTGTTGATGGTCTTCTTGCTCTTCTCTCAAAAGGGGAGGAGCTCAATGAGCAGAATGTCCGTTATGTCATCGACATGACAAAAGGCGGACAGAGCGACGACCTTCAAAAACTTATGTCGGACTGTATCTGTATCACTGCAAGCGGCAAACCTATCAAAGCAAAAACTTTAGGACAGAAGAAGTATATCGATGCCATCCGTGACAACACAGTTGTCTTTGGAATTGGCCCTGCAGGAACGGGTAAAACCTATCTTGCGGTTGCCATGGCCGTAAAGGCCTTTAAGGCAAAGGAGGTCAACCGCATCATATTGACCCGTCCTGCCGTGGAAGCCGGCGAGAGTCTTGGCTTCCTTCCAGGTGACCTTCAGCAGAAGGTTGACCCTTATCTTAGACCTCTCTATGACGCACTATTTGAGATGTTTGGAGCTGATGGCTTCCAGCGTCAAATGGAACGTGGAGTAATTGAGGTTGCACCTCTCGCATATATGCGAGGCAGAACATTGGATGAAAGCTTTATCATACTTGATGAGGCTCAAAATACTACATCAGAGCAGATGAAAATGTTCCTTACTCGTCTTGGAAATGGTTCCAAGGCAGTTATCACAGGTGATATCACTCAGATTGACTTGCCAGGTGGTAAAAAATCAGGACTTGTTGAGGTTACAAAAATCCTCAAGAATGTCGATGACATTGCTACTATTAAATTTGATGAGCGCGACGTAGTTCGCCACCACTTGGTACAAGAGATTGTAAAAGCCTATGAGCGATATGCTGAAAAACAGGAGGGCAAACATCATGGCAAATAAGGTTAAAGTTGTAATTGAAAACGAGCAGAAAGCTATAAAGGTTCCAAAGGGAATCCGTATGCTTATCCGCCGTTGCTGCACAGCAGTACTTACAATGGAAAACTTTGAAGGTGATGCAGAGGTTTCCGTTACACTCGTTGATAACGAGCAAATCAAGGCACTTAACAAAGAGCATAGAAATATTGATAAGGAGACTGACGTGCTTTCATTCCCACTCGGTGTTAATGGCGTATATGACATTAACCTCGATACCGGTGAAGCACAGCTCGGTGATATTGTTATCTCCCTTGAGAAGGCAATTGAACAGGCAGAGCGTTACGGCCACAGCCTTCAGCGTGAAGTTGGTTATTTGACAGTACACTCAATGCTCCATCTCCTTGGCTATGATCATGAGAATGGTGGCCTTGAACTTCTCCACATGCGTGAGAAGGAGGAGCGGGCTTTAACAGAACTTGGTCTTAAGCGCGACGGAAGTTATTATATGGGAGACGAATAATGCAGAATACGACTACCGCATTCATAGCAATAGTTGGTTGTCCAAATGTTGGCAAATCATCGCTTCTTAATAACATCCTTGGTACAAAGATTGCTATTGTTTCTTCAAAACCACAGACAACAAGAACGAAGATTATGGGCGTCCTCACAAGGGGCGCCTGTCAACTTGTTTTCACTGACACTCCAGGTTATCACAGACCTAAGAATAAGCTCGGTGAAAACATGGTAAAAGCTGTGACAGACAGCATCGGTGGTGTGGATGCCTGCCTCTTTGTTGTAGAGGCAGAGGGTGACATAAAGCCGGGCGAGCTTGAACTTATTGAGAAGTTCAAAAAACTCGACATACCAGTAGTTCTTGCAATAAATAAAATAGATATGCTTAAGGATATGAGCGAGATTCTCGCTCGTATTATGCAGTTCAATGAACTCTACGACTTTGAGGCAATTGTTCCTATTTCAGCTGTAAAGGGTACAGCTGTTGAGGAGCTTCTTGACGAACTTGAGAATCTTGCCCAGCCTTCAGTTCACTTTTTCCCAGATGACACTTTGACTGATCAGCCAGAGCGTGTTATCGCAGGTGAGATAATTAGAGAGAAACTTCTTCGTCTTCTTGACAAAGAGGTTCCTCACGGCGTTGCTGTAAGTATTGAAAAGATGCGTGAGCGTGAGGACTCAGACATCCTCGACATCGAGGCGACTATCTATTGTGAAAGAGAAACCCATAAAGGTATTATCATAGGTAAAAATGGCGCAATGCTTAAAAAGGTTTCAACCTATGCACGACAGGATATGGAAAAGTTCTTTGGCTGTCATATCAACCTTCAGTGCTGGGTAAAAGTAAAAGAGGGTTGGAGAGACCGAGAGGGACTCATTCATAATTTCGGATTGGATAACGAATAACATGGACAAACATTTATTAAGTTTAGATTTTGATAAAATCTTAGATAAACTTGCGACACAAACCTCTTGCCCAGATGCGGAGGATATGGCGCGAGAGCTTAAGCCTGCAAAGGATTTGGCATCTGCTCAGAAACTTCTTTCTGAGACAGTTGATGCCTACATACTTCTCGCTAAGTTTGGTGGTCCTTCATTTGGTGGACTTAAGAATGTAAATGGCTTAATGCATGTTGCAAGTAATGGTGGTATTCTCTCAATGAAGGATCTCCTTGATTGTGCTTCAACTCTTCGCACAATAAGGGCACTTCGTGATTGGTACAACCAGTGTGAGAGTGTTGAGACTGGTATTAATAAGTATTTTAATGCACTCATTCCTCATAAGACTGTTGAAGAGCAGATTTATACTTGTATTCTTTCAGAGGATGAGATGTCAGATAATGCATCTCCAACACTCGCTGATATCAGAAAGTCACTACATCGCCAAGAGAATAAGATAAGAGAACAACTTGACCACATTATCCACTCACAGCATTATCAGACGGCACTTCAGGACGCCATAGTTACGATGCGTAATGGACGTTATGTAGTACCTGTTAAGCGTGAACATAAGGGTGAGGTAGCGGGCGTTGTCCAAGATACATCTGACAGTGGTGCAACAGTATTTATTGAACCAATGTCAGTTGTCGAGGCCAACAATGAAATTCGCGTGCTTCAGTCAAAAGAACGCGATGAAATCGAACGTATCCTCGCTGAACTCTCCAGCATGGTGGGTGATATCTACGAGGAAGCTAAGCGCTCATATGAGGCCGCTGTACTCTTAAACTTTATCTTTGCAAAAGCGCAGCTTGCATATGATATGAAGGCTTCAGAGCCAATCCTCAATGATGAGGGTATTATCGATATTAAGAAGGCGCGCCACCCACTTATTGATCCTAAAAAAGTAGTGGCAACCGATATCCGTCTCGGTGAGGACTTTGACACTCTTGTTATTACAGGTCCTAACACCGGTGGTAAGACGGTATCAATTAAGACTGTTGGTCTTCTCTCAATTATGGCGGCTTCGGGTCTTATGATTCCAGTTGCTGACAACAGCCGTATGGCTATTTTCCATGATGTCTTTGCTGACATCGGTGATGATCAGAGTATTGAGCAGTCACTCTCAACATTCTCTGCTCATATGACTAACATTGTAGATATTATTAAGAGGGCTGATGAACACAGCCTCGCACTTATAGATGAGCTTGGAGCGGGCACAGACCCTATTGAGGGTGCGGCGCTCGCAATCTCAGTACTTGAGCGTCTTGCAAGTCAGGGCGCCAAGATTGCTGCGACAACTCACTACGCTGAGCTCAAAGCGTATGCACTTCAAACTGCGCGCGTTGAAAACGCATGCTGTGAGTTTGATGTCGATACGCTTTCACCAACATATCGTCTTCTTATTGGCGCCCCTGGACGCTCAAACGCTTTTGCAATTTCCGAGCGTCTCGGCATGCCTATTGAAGTTGTTGATCATGCGCGCAACCTCGTATCAGCTGAAAATACTCAGTTCGAGGATGTAATTGAACAACTTGAAACTTCTAGAAAGGCAATGGAGGACGAGCATCTGAAAGCATCTGCTCTCTCCGCTGAAGCTCGTGCCGAGAAGGAGAAGGCAGAGGAACTTCGTGATAGTATAGAGAGACTCAAGAATGAGGAAATTGAAAAGGCTCGTTCTGAGGCTATGAAGATTGTTGAATCCGCAAAGCGTGAAGCAGCATACTTCCTTGATGATCTCGACAAGCTTAAGAAGGAACAGAAGAAGTCGAATGATCTCTCGCAGCTCTCAGCTGATGCAAAAGCGACTATTAAGAAGCATCAGGGAACACTTGATGATATTACAAACCCAATCATTGCCCTCGCACAGGATGAGGAATATGAGCTTCCAAGAGATTTGGTTGTTGGTGATATAGTTGTTATTGCAGATCTCGGTACAACAGCTACTGTTACAGCTCTCCCTGACAAGAAGGGGCTTGTAGAAGTAACCGCTGGTATCATAAAGAGCAAGACTCCACTTTCAAACCTTAGACTTCTTGAGGGCAAGGCAAAGAAAGATGCAACTAAGGCTACAAGATCAGTTAAACGCACAATGACCTCAAAATCTGATCTTGCCGTAAAGACTGAAATAGATCTACGTGGTATGGCATCAGATGAGGCTATTCCGGCACTTGATAGATTTATAGATCTTCAAATCCGTTCTGGCATTGAACAGTTCACTGTCATTCACGGAAAGGGCACTGGCGTTCTTAGAAAGGCTGTTAAGCAGTATCTTTCAAAGAATAACCACGTTAAAGAATTCCGCCTCGGCATGTATGGTGAGGGCGAGGATGGTGTAACAATCGTAACTATGAAATAAGAAATGAGGTGGGACTGATGCACATTGAGACTGATGGTCTTGTAATAAAAGAACAGAACGTCGGTGAATCAGACCGCCTTATTACCGTTTTAACTTCTAAGTATGGCCTGATTCGAGCATTTGCTTCGGGTGGCAAGACAATTAAGAATAAAAATCTTGCCGGTACAGGTCTTCTCGCTTATTCTGATTTTGTATTTTACAAAGGCCCAGAGGCATACAATGTCACCTCTGCAGTTGAGAAAGAAGTCTTTTTTGATCTCCGTTCCAACATAGACAATATGAGTATAGCGTTCTATCTCGCAGAACTCTTTGGCGAACTGGCACCTGAGACCGCTGAGTGTGAGGAACTCCTAAAACTATTATTAAATAGTTTGTTCCTTCTCTCAAAGCAGAAACTGTCCGGCGCACAGATAAAATCTGTTGCAGAGCTTCGCTCTGTAGCCATGTCTGGCTATGCGCCGAACCTTATAGCATGTGAGGAATGTGGCGCCTTTGAATCAGACGTAATGTATTTTGATATTAGAAACGGCAATCTCCACTGCAGCAATTGTGTTGTAGGGGAAAGCGGGGATGATAATATTCCTCAGACTAGTGCTGAGTATGAGAAACTTGGTCTCTCTGCGTGGCAAGTGCCACTCTCTATCAGTACCGTCACGGCGATGCGCCATATCATCTACAGTGAATCAAAGAAGGTCTTTGATTTTACTCTGACTGATAAGGCTCAAGTTGAACTTTCGGCCGTGACCGAGGCCTATGCTTTAGAGCATACAGACCGACATTTTAAGACATTAGACTTTTTAAAAAGCCTCCAAGGAATTTGACCTTGGAGGTTGTTTTCTTGTGTAAAAGTTTCAAACTTTACACAAGATGTTGTGGCCGAAAATTTTTGATAAAAAATTCGCTTGACAATGCTGATTCCTATTAATATAATAATAAGGCACAGTGTAAAGAAAAGTGCTTTACACGAACGGAGAAATATTTTAAGGGGGCGTTCTATAAGTGGCAAAGAACTTTGAAGTTATTAACGTTTTGCTTGACTTTTATGGCGACATGCTTACAGATAAGCAGAGAGCTTTTATTGAATACTATTATTTTGACGACTTGTCACTTGCCGAGATTGCTGAAAACGAAGGCATCACTCGTCAGGGCGTAAGAGATTCTATTAAGCGCGCTGAAGGACAGCTCTTTGAAATGGAAGAGCGTCTTGGTCTCGCTAAGCGTTTCGAGGAAGTTCGTACAGGACTCGATGAAATACTCGAATGTGCAGACCTCATCAATGAAAGCAATATGCGTACAGGTCTCTCAAGAGACATCAACGAAGCAGTTGTTAGAATTAAGCTTATTGCACAGACTCTTAACAACGAAGAAGTTTAAAGGAGTACAACGTAGTGGCATTTGAAGGCTTGTCCGACAGACTGGAGGCTGCGTTCGCCAGACTGAAGAGCAAGGGCTCCTTGACTGAGACTGATGTTAAGGAAGCCATGCGTGAAGTTCGACTCGCATTACTTGAGGCGGACGTAAGCTACAAAGTAGCTAAGGACTTTACAAACGCAGTTACTGAAAGAGCCATTGGCGCTGAGGTTATGAAGAGCCTCACACCGGCGCAGATGGTTATCAAAATAGTAAACGAAGAACTCACAGAACTTATGGGTGGAACCCAGACGCGCTTAACTATAGCGCAGCATCCACCTACGATAGTTATGATGTGTGGTCTCCAGGGTTCAGGTAAAACAACGCATTGTGCAAAAATCGCAAAGCGTTTGAAGAGCGAAAATCATCGCCCATTACTTGTAGCCTGCGACGTTTACAGACCTGCTGCTATCAAACAGTTACAGGTTCTCGGTGAACAGGTTGGTGTTCCAGTATTTGAAATGGGACAGGACAACCCAGTAACCATAGCTAAAGAGGCTATCAAACTGGCCAAGGATCAGGGATATGATTACGTATTCATTGATACCGCAGGTCGTTTGCATATTGACGAACAGCTCATGGAGGAGCTTCGCAACATCAAAGCAGAAGTTCATCCACATGAAATCCTTCTTGTAGTCGACGCCATGACTGGTCAGGATGCTGTTAATGTAGCTCAGACCTTTAATGACGACTTGGGACTTGACGGTTTGGTTCTCACCAAACTCGATGGTGATACAAGAGGCGGTGCTGCTCTCTCAGCAAGAGCAATCACTGGTAAGCCAATCAAGTTCGTCGGCACAGGTGAGAAGATTGATGATCTTGATGTCTTCCACCCAGACCGTATGGCAAACCGAATTCTCGGCATGGGCGACATGCTCTCTCTTATTGAGAAGGCCGAAAAGGAATTCGATGAGCAGACGGCAATGGAGCTTGAAAAGAAGCTTCGAAAGAATAAGTTCGATCTTAATGATCTGCTTGCTAACCTTCAGCAGGTTCGTAAACTCGGACCAATGCAGGATTTGCTCGGCATGTTGCCAGGCGCTAACAAGCAGCTTAAAGATATTGAAATTGATGAAAGAGAGTTTGACCGTATTCAAGCAATCATTCAATCAATGACTCCTGGAGAGAGGGAAAAGCCTGACATTATTAATGGCTCCCGTAAAAAGCGTATCGCCGCTGGTTGCGGAATGCAGGTTGAGGATGTTAACAGACTTCTTGCTCAATTCAGGCAGATGCAAAAGATGTTCAAACAGATGAACTCAAAATCGACCAGAAAAGCCATGAAGCGCATGAGCAAAAACATGAACCCTAATGACCTGGCTGGTCTTGATCTCAGCAAATTTGGGATGTAACTAAACTAGTTAAATTTAATTCTTGGAGGAATTTTAAAATGGCAGTAAAAATTAGACTTAGAAGAATGGGCGCTAAGAAAGCTCCTTTCTATCGTGTAGTAGTAGCAGATTCACGTTTCCCACGTGATGGTCGTTTCATCGAAGAGATCGGTTATTATGATCCAACTAAGGAACCACCAGTACTAAAGATTGATGAAGAAAAGGTACAGCAGTGGATGGCAAACGGCGCACAGCCAACTGACACAGTTCGTGCACTTCTTAAGAAGAGCGGCGCTATTAAATAATTGGAGGTCCACCTATAATGCGTGAATTACTTATTTCAATTGCGCAGGGCCTTGTAGATGATCCATCTGCAGTTACAGTTGACGTAGATGAGCCAAACGAGAACGGTGTTACAGTTTATCACCTCCATGTTGCTCCAGATGACATGGGTAGAGTTATTGGTAAGCAGGGCCGTATCGCAAAGGCTATCCGCACAGTTATGCGTGCATCAGCTAACAAAAATGATGCCCACGTAGCAGTAGAAATTGATTAATTAAAGTAAACGTTACAGGCGGGCTTGGGTAATAATCTAGGCTTGCCTGTGTTTACTTTTATTGAGGTTTATTATGCTTTTAAAGTACTTAGAACTTGGTAAAATTGTAAGCACTCATGGCGTTCGTGGAGAACTTCGCGTTCAGCATTGGTGCGATTCACCTGAGTTTTTCAAGAGTTTTAAAACTGTATATCTTGGAAAGAACGGTCAAGACCCTTATAAGGTTTTGGGCGCGCGTCCTCATGGCAATATCATGCTCTTAACACTTGAAGGTATTAATGACATTGACGCTGCAAATACACTTCGCGGAAAAATTATCTATGTTGAGCGCGACAAAGCACCACTTGATCCTGGCTCATACTTTATTGCTGAGCTCATCGGATGCAGTGTTGTTGACGCTGATGATGAATCAAAAATCTACGGTAAAGTAACAGATGTGCTTAACACTGGTGCCTCTGACATTTGGCAGATTAAGGGCACTGATGGTAAGGAGTACTTGCTTCCTTCAATACCAGAAGTTGTAATCTCTGTTGACGTTGCAAATAATATTACGAAGGTTCGTCCAATGAAGGGCATCTTTGATGAGGGGGAGGAAATCCGTGAAGATTGATATACTTACTCTCTTTCCTTTTATGTGCGAATCAGTGCTCTCTGAGAGCATAATTGGTAGAGCCCGTGAAGCGGGTTATGTTGATATTGACTGTCACAACATCCGTGACTACTCAACTGATAAGCATAACCACGTTGATGATGCACCTTATGGCGGTGGCACTGGCATGATAATGCAGGCACAGCCAATTTACGATGCATATATGGACCTGACAGACAACGGTAATAAAGAATACCATTTAATATACATGACACCTCAGGGCAAGACTCTTACACAAGAACGTGTTAAAGAGCTCGCAAAGCTTGATAACATTGCAATCCTTTGCGGCCATTATGAGGGTGTCGACGAGCGCGTTATTGAGGAACTTAAGCCGGAGGAGATCTCTATCGGAGACTATGTCCTTACCGGCGGTGAACTTCCAGCGCTTGTGCTCGTCGACAGTGTATGTCGCATGCTTCCTGGTGTACTCAGAAATGATGAGGCGTTTGAGAAAGAAAGTCACTTTGATGGTTTGTTAGAATATCCACAGTACACCAGACCTCCAGTTTGGAAGGGTAGGGAAGTACCTGAGGTATTGCTCTCTGGACACCACGAAAATGTGGCAAAATGGCAAGCTGAACAATCGCTTGAACGCACCAAAAAGAAGCGACAAGACATGTACGAAAAATTTGTTGAAAATGACAATAAAAATTAAATGCAATAGTTTTAGACCTAAAAAAACTGTGAAAAACTAACAAAGATTAGGTGCTTGCTATGGCGATATTTGACCGCTATCACGAAGTTTTTTATGACCTGTAAAAATGTTATTTTTATCGTTGACGGCACCTTTTTTGTTGATTATAATGTTGTCAAATTCAAAGGAATTATTTCAATTAAATTATTGTGAGGGAAATATTATGTACGTAAAAGACGTTAAAGTTCAGAATCAGGTAGGTCTTCACGCACGTCCAGCAACATTCTTCATCCAGAAGGCTAATGAATTTAAGTCATCAATCTGGGTTGAGAAGGATGAGCGCAGAGTAAACGCAAAGAGCCTTCTTGGTGTTCTTTCACTCGGTATCATGGGCGGCACAGAAATCAAAATCATGGCTGGCGGCTCAGACGAAGAAGAAGCTGTTGAAGCACTTGTTGCTCTCGTAGAATCAGGCTTTGCAGAATAATTTAATTTTGTTATAAAATGAGCACACTGCTAGCAATAGCGGTGTGCTCTTTATCTTTTCTAGGGAAGGAGGCAAGGAATTATGGTCGAAAAAAGCTCAAATAAGCGTATTGATTATCTCAAAGATAAGGCAAACAAACTCCCACTTTTGCCAGGCGTATATATTATGAAGAACGACAAAGGTGAAATCATATATATTGGTAAAGCAAAACTTCTTAAGAATCGTGTAAGTCAGTACTTCGGTTCACAGAAGCGCCATAATGAAAAAGTTCGTCGTATGGTTGATAACGTGTACGACTTTGATCACATCCTTGTCGCCTCCGAATATGAGGCACTCGTTTTAGAGTGTAGTTTAATTAAGCAAAATAAGCCTAAGTACAACATCCTACTCAAGGATGATAAGGGCTACAAATATATTAAGATTACAAACGAGGAATGGCCTAAACTTAAGAAGGCTTTGCAGCGCACAGACGATGGTGCTACGTACATCGGCCCATATATCAGTGGCTTCGTAGTCAATGAATCTTTGGATGCTGCACTCAAGATTTTTAAGCTTCCACAGTGTAATAAAACATTCCCAGTTAAGACTAAGAGCAGACCTTGCCTCAACTATCACATGAATCAGTGCTCGGCACCATGTGCTGGTAAGATGACAAAAGCTGAATACGATCAGGCTTTGAATGATGCAATCGAGTTCTTAAAAGGTGGAACAAAGGAATACTTAAAAGTTCTTGAAGATAGAATGCAGATGTATTCAAATAATCTTGAATTTGAGAAGGCTGCAGAGGCTCGCGACAGAATTAATGCTATCAAACGTCTCACTGAAAAGCAGAAGGTTGTCTTCTCTGGAAATGACACAAAGGATGTCTTTGCTCTTGCAAGATCAGATGATGAAATCTGCTTCAATGTCCTCCGTTTCCAGGAGGGGCGTCTCACCAGTAGCAACAATTATTTCACCGAACTTGATGAATCTCTTGAAAATACAAGAAGTGAGATGCTTGAACGCTTCTATGCAAGTCACGATGAGGTTCCAAAGCTCGTAGTTATCGACGGAGATTGCGAAAATGCTGAGCTTATTACTCAGTGGCTCACTGAAAAACGTGGCACAAAAGTGGAGATTTTAATCCCTCAAAAAGGTCGTCAGGCTGAGGTTCTTTCAATGTCAAAGAACAACGCGTATGAGGCCCTTGCTCAGCGCAAATCAAAGTCAAAAGCAGACTCTGCAGTAATTGAACTCTCGGAACTTCTAGGACTTAAGAAGGCTCCTGAATTTATTGAGAGTTACGATATCAGCCACACCGCAGGTTCAGACGCTGTCGGTGGAATGGTTGTTTTCAAGAATGGTGCCCCATACAAGAAGGGGTACCGTAAATTCATTATTAAAGATGCAATTCCTGGTGATGACCTCGGTGCAATGCGTGAAGTTTTAACCCGCCGCTTCTCTCATAAGAATGACGACGAGTTTTTAGCGCTTCCTGACCTCATCCTTATGGATGGTGGCGAAAACCAGGTGAAGGTTGCACTTGAAGTGCTTAAGAATGAGGGCCTCGACATTCCGGTTTTCGGCATGGTCAAGGACAGTAAGCATAAGACTCGCGCCATCACAAAAAGCGGTGGCGAGATTCAGGTCAGTGCAACAAGAAAAGTCTTCACACTTGTTTCTGGAATTCAAGAAGAAGTGCATAGATACGCCATTTCTTACCATCATAAGAAACATCAAAAGACTACAAAACAAAGTGAGCTTGATGGTATTGAAGGCATCGGTCCAAAGAAGGCAGAGGCCCTTTGGCGTGAGTTCAAAACCATTGAAAATATCAAGCGTGCTGACATAGATACCCTCTCAAAAGTTAAGGGTATTTCGGTTAAAGATGCGGTCAATATTAAGCGTCATTTTTCATAGGTTGTTCACAAGTTGATTGTTTACAAGAATGAACTTTCAATGGTATAATTAATTGTTTTATAAAGGAGGCGTATTATGAGAGTAATTACAGGTTCTGCTCGTGGTATGAAGCTTAAGACTCTCGAAGGACTCGATGTACGCCCAACAACTGACCAAGTAAAGGAGTCTATTTTTAGCATTATTCAGTTCGAAGTTGAAGGTGCAAGGGTGCTTGATCTCTTCGCAGGTTCAGGACAACTTGGTGTTGAGGCCCTTAGTCGTGGCGCTCACACCGCAACATTTGTTGACGCAAGTCGTGCTTCAGTCAACGTTGTAAATGAGAACCTCGAGCACACAAAACTTCAAAAGAATTCAATTGTTAAGAATGAGGACAGCCTTGGCTTCTTGAAGATGACAAAAGACGTTTTTGATATTGCACTTCTTGACCCACCTTATGGCAAGGGACTCATAGAGGCAGCGCTTCCAGATTTGGTTGAGCATATGTCTGAGAACGGTGTCATCATCTGTGAGACCTCAAAAGAGGAATCATTACCGGATGAGGTTTCACGTTTTGTAAAAAGTAAGGAACATAAATACGGAAAGATTAAGCTTACAGTATATAGACCAAAAGAGGAGATAGAGGAATGATTAGAGCAATTTGTCCAGGTAGCTTTGATCCAATTACAAATGGACACCTCGATATCATTGAACGTGCTTCAAAGATGTTCGACGAGGTTGTAGTTGTTGTCATGACAAATTACCGTAAAAAGGGACAACATGCTTTTACAGAGGATGAACGTATAGTTCTCATTAAGAAAGCTACAGCTGGCCTTTGCAATGTAAAAGTAGACTGCTATGATGGCTTACTTGCTGACTATGCAAAGCAACATGATATTCATGTTGTAGTCAAAGGCCTTCGAGCTCTTTCGGACTTTGACTCTGAATTCCAGCAAGCTTTAGGCAATAGCAAACTAAACCCAAATCTAGAAACTGTATTTATTGCGACACGTGCTGAGAACATGTACTTGAGCTCAAGCCTTGTAAGGCAGATTGCTGAGTACGGTGGAAACTTCGCAGATTTCGTTCCTGCACCTGTATTTGAGGATATCAAAGAACACTACAGAAAGGATTGATTTTTATGGCTTCTATTGAAGAGCTCCTTGATGAAATGGAAGACATACTATCAGATGCGAAAGGTAAATCCTTTTCGAGTAAGAAGACAGTTGATATAGATGCCCTAAAAATTGTCATCGACGATCTGAGAAATAATTTCCCTGAGGAAGTTAAGCAGGCTCAAATTCTTGCTTCTGAACGCAGGGAGATAATTAGTCGCGCAAATCGCGAGGCAGATGCTGCTGTAGCAGACGCAAAAATCATCTGCCGTGACCTCCTCGCTTCAGCTGAGCAGCGTTCCAAAGATATGGACACAGCTACTGCTAGAAGAACGGAGGAACTTATTCGTGCTGCGCAGCAGAAGTCACAACAGACTATCAATGCTGCAAAGGAGGAGGCCGCTAAAGCTGCTTCCCGTGAAGCTATCGTAGTTGAAGCTCGGGCTCAGGCTGATATTGCCAAGGCTGAAGCTGATAAATATCTTGAAGAGGCTAAGAAAGAGGCTAAACGTATCCTTGATGACGCTGAGTTTAAGTCAAAGGAAATGATTGAAACTTCAGAGGCTCGTGCCCGTGATCTCAAGCTCAAGGCGAGTGCTTATGTTAACGACATCGTAACTGATGCTGAGTACAGAATAAGCCGCAGTCATGCTGAGATTAAAGAACTTCAAAAGAGCATGTCTGGTGCCTCAAAGAAAGCTGCAAAGGCTTCAAAACCACAGCAGCAGAGAAAGCCTCAGCAGAGGAGAGAGCGCGAATATGTTGAATCTAACTTCTCTGATCCACAGGTAATTAGTCATCAGTCAATAATTGACATTCCTCTTGAGGATGATTTTAATTCCTTCCTTGATAGGGACTTAAGAGATGATCCACCACTTCATGAAAAATCAAATTACAATATCGAACTTTAAGGACTACAATGAGACTTGATAAACTTATTGCTTCCCAGGGGAAGTACTCACGAACTGATGTTAAAAAGTTAATCAAGCAGGGCCTTATCGTGGTAAATGGTAAAACAGCAACAACCTCTGATGAGAAGGTCGACCCCGACTCAGCAGAGGTTGTTATAAATGGTGAACCTTTTATTTATAAGGAACATATTTATATTATGCTCAACAAACCAGAGGGCGTTGTCAGCGCGACCGACGACAAGGTACATAAGACCGTACTGGATTTAGTTCCTCCGGAACTATTCCGTGACGGTCTATTCCCAGCTGGTCGTCTTGACGCTGACACCACGGGGTTTGTTCTAATAACAGATGATGGAGACTTTGCACACAAAATATTAAGTCCTAAAAATCATGTCGAAAAGACGTATATTGCAGAACTTGCAGATTCAATTTCAGAGGAAGACATATTAAAACTTGAGAGTGGCATAACTCTAAAAGATGGTTATGAGTGTCTTCCGTCTAAAATAAAACTCCTTGGAGAAAAAATAATTGAAATAAAAATTTGCGAGGGAAAATACCACCAAATTAAACGAATGATTGGTGCGACAAATAATAGAGTTTTGTCGTTAAAAAGAGTCCAAATTGGGGCTCTACCACTAGATATAGACCTAAGACCCGGAAATTGTCGTGAAATTACACAAGAAGAATTAGGTGAAATAACTACTAAAAACGGCACCTGTTTTTATGCGGAATAGCTAAACGGGTGCTATTCTTTTGGTCATTTTTATTAAAAACAGTGCAAAAAAGCATTGCAATTTAACGAATAGTTGTGTAAAATGTAAAATACACTGATTATAAAAATTGCACAAAAGGGGCGCAGTTTATATGTCGAATAGATTATTCCAAGGTGTTATTCACCAAATACGTGATGCTATCGACCGTACTGTAGGTGTTGTCGATGAGACAGGCGCAATCATTTCTTGTAGCGAACTTGAAAAAATAGGAGAACAGATTCAGGTTAACGTTGCTGACATCTTTTCTACAAATGAAGCCACCTGCCTTGATGGTGTTACTTACCTCACATTTGGCTCACATCTTCGTTATGAGTATTCTGTATTCGTAACAGGTGACGATGATCTTGCAGAGAAGTATGCTAGAATCCTTTCTGTTTCACTTTCTTCTATCAAGCAGTTCTATGATGAGAAATACGACAGAAGCAACTTCGTTAAGAACGTTATCCTTGATAACATTCTTCCTGGCGATATTTTCGTAAAGGCTCGTGAGCTTCGCTTTAATAACGACGCAACTCGCGTAGTACTCCTTATCAGAATCACAGGTCATGAGGATGCATCAGTATTTGACGTAATCCAGAACCTCTTCCCTGATAAGACAAAGGACTTCGTAATTAACATCAACGAGACTGATATCGCTCTCGTTAAGGAAGTTCGCACAGGTATTGAGCCTAAGGATCTTGAAAAACTTGCTCACTCAATCTGTGATGCACTTAATACAGAATTTTACAGCAACGCTCTTGTTGGTATCGGTACAACAGTTGTTGGTATTCGTGACCTTTCCCGTTCACTCAAGGAAGCTCAGGTAGCTCTTGAAGTTGGTAAGGTATTCGACACGGAGAAGAACATAGTAAGCTACGACAACCTCGGTATTGCTCGTCTTATCTATCAGCTTCCTACAACACTTTGTGATATGTTCCTTCACGAGGTATTTAAGAGAGGTTCTATTGAGAACCTTGATCAGGAAACTCTCTTCACAATCCAGAAGTTCTTTGAGAACAACCTCAATGTTTCTGAGACTTCACGTAAGCTCTTCGTACACAGAAATACTCTCGTGTATAGACTTGAAAAGATTAAGAAGTTCACAGGTCTTGATCTTCGTGAATTCGATGATGCTATCGTTTTCAAAGTAGCTTTGATGGTTAAGAAGTATCTTGACTCTAGCCCAACCAAGTTCTAAAGAAGCACTAAATATAGTGCACGGTTTTGTGCAATGCTACAAAATTTAGATTTCTGGTTACAAATGGGTTACAAAATATAATTATATATGGTATACTAAAGACTGTATTGGTGGAATTTTGCCAGTACAGTCTTTTCTAGTTTATAAAGGAGTCGACTTAAACGTGATAGAATTTAAGAACGTTTATAAGAAGTACGATAGTGGTACTGAAGCGCTTAAGAATATCAATCTACGTATTGAACGTGGTGAATTTGTATTCATAGTAGGTGCTTCGGGCTCAGGTAAGAGTACTTTTCTCAAAACTATAATGCGTGAAGAAGTTCCTACTTCTGGCACGATTATGATAAATAACTATGACCTCACAAGGATGACAGATAAGGAGATCCCTTATTTTCGTCGTACAATGGGTATCGTATTCCAGGATTTCAGACTCATTCCAACAATGACTGTTTATGATAACGTAGCATTTGCTATGCGAGTTATTGGTGCAAATGAGAAAGAGATTAAGAAACGTGTACCATACGTTTTGAGCCTTGTAGGTCTTCAGAGTAAGGCACGCTCAATGCCAAACGAGATCTCTGGTGGTGAGCAACAGCGTGTTGCTCTTGCACGTGCTCTTGTAAACAACGCTAATACAATTATTGCCGATGAGCCAACAGGTAACATCGACCCTGAAATGTCATATGAAATCGTTGATCTTTTAAATCATATCAACGAGAACGGCACAACAGTTATTATGGTTACTCACGAGCATGAACTTGTTAAGAAGTTCAATCATAGAGTCGTAGTAATTGATCATGGCTCAATTATCTCTGACACTGCAGCAGGTGGTCAGCTTTCATACAATGAGACAACAGGCTATAAGCCAATCCCACAGGCAGAACCTACACCTTCATTTGATGAGACAAATGTTGAAATTGAAGTTGTAGAACCTGAATATCAGGTTGAACCTGAGTCTGTTGCTCCAGCAGTAGAAGAACCAGCTGCTCCAATTCCAGAGCCTGTTGCTTTAACAGAAGAAGCACCAGCTGCTCCTCCTGCAGAGGAGGATCCTATTCAGGCTGAAATTTCCGCTAAGGTTGCAGCTGCAGTCTCAACTCCAAACCAGTCAATGTATATGGAACAGCTTGCTGCTCTTGCCGCAGCTGCAACATCAAACAGTGCTGGTGAACCTCTTCAGAGCGCACCTGATGCTCTCACACCTGAGGAGCAGATGAATAACTTCGCCAATATCGACGGCGTTGATTATTCCAAGTACTTTGAAACGGAAGGGGAGGTTTAATCATGGCTGAGAAGACAAAACGTAGAACCTCCTTTAATTTGAGCTACTTGACAAAAGAAGGCGTAAGCAACGTATGGTCAAATAGACTTATGTCACTTGCATCAGTTGCAGTACTTACTTCTTGTCTCGTACTTATCGGTATTGCAGTAATGCTTTTCGTAAACATTGATGCAATGCTTGAGAATGTTGAGGACCAGAACGTAATCATGCTTTACCTCAACGATGAATTAACCGAGGACCAAATTAATAAAGTTGGTCAGGATATCAGAATGATTCCAAATGTTGGACTCGCTGAGTTTGTCTCAAAGGAAGACGCTTATGCAGCTCAACTCGAATCAATGGGCGAGGATGCCCTTCTCCTTGAGGGACTTGAGACAAACCCAATGCCTGACGCATATAAAGTAACCCTTACAGATCTCACAGATTACGACAATGCCCTTAAGATGTTCTCAACAATTGAAAATGTTTTGAGTGTTCGTGGTAATAGTGATCTTGCAGGACAGGTTAGAGAGATTAGAACAGGCGTAACCTATGTTTGCATTGGTATCATAGTTTTACTTCTTGCAGTAAGCTTGTTTATCATCGCAAACACCGTTCGTGTAACAATGTATAACAGAAGACTTGAGATAAGCATCATGAAGGCTGTTGGTGCAACCAACTGGTTTATCCGCTGGCCGTTCATCATCGAAGGTATCGTAATCGGTATCATCTCCGGTATCGTATCTTTGGGTCTTGTTTTCGGTCTTTATAAGCTCGCAATGAATTCATTCGGCACAGTATTCTCACTATTTGGAACATCAAGCGTTTCATTCCTTCCATACGCACTTCCAATGCTTGGTGCTTTCATAGTTATTGGTGTATTTGCTGGATGTTTCGGAAGTATCGTTTCAATGGGTCGTTACCTTAAGGAACACGGAGGATCAGTAGTATCAAATGACAATGACAGTGAATAAAAGAATTATTTCTTTGCTTCTTGCATTACTCTTTTGTGTAACCCTTGTGACTCCTGCTTTTGCAGCAGACAAGGTTGACGAGAACGATTCTCGAGTTGTTGCTATGAGAGAACAAATCGAGAAACTAAAAAAAGAAAAAGAAGAAGCAAGACAAAAAAGACAGGCCCTTGAAGGAGAGATCAATGAGGCTTCTGCTACTGCAATGCAGATTCAGTCAGAAGTTAATGCTCTTCAGGCTGAGGTCAATGCTTATCAGGCAGAGATTAATGCGCTTAATTCTCAAATAGAGGTTGTTCAGCAGGAACTCGATGAGACTGAGGATGCAATGGATAACCAGAAGCTTCAGATTGAGGCGACTCAGGAGCTTCTTGCCCAGCGTCTTAGAGCTATGTATATGGCTGGTAATGTCTCAACAATCGAGCTTATCTTTGAGGCAGATAGTTTTGAAAATCTCCTCAACCGAATTGAACTCGTAAAGAGAATTACAAAGCATGACAATCAAATAGTTAAGGACCTTAAGGACGACATCAAGGAACTTGAAGTACTTGGTGAGAAGCTTGCTGATGACAAGGCAACACTTCAGGATTCTAAGGATGAAATAGTTGCTTCTCAGGCTGAGGTTAAGGCTGCAAAGCAAAAGGTTGACGTAAAACTTGCAACAGTTGAGTCATATCTTTCAAAGCTCAGCAAAGAGGATGCACAACTCAAGGAACTTGAGGCACAGGCAGAAGAGCAACAGGCTGCATACGGCCAGACAATTTATAACATGCTCAATGGTATTTCAGAGGGTGATGGTTCTGCAAACCTCATCTGCCCAGTACCATACGGCAATGCTTATATCTCTTCTCCATTCGGTACAAGAACACTTAACGGCAGAACATCAACGCACTACGGTATTGATATTACAATGGGCGGTGCTGACCAGTACGATAAGCGTATTATTGCTGCAGGTTCTGGTACAGTTCTTATCTCAAGTAATGCTTGTGGACACAACTATAAGAAATACAGTAGCTGTGGATGTAACGGCGGTTATGGTAACTACTGCGTAATTGACCACGGCAACGGTGTTATCGCATATTATGCCCACCTTACAACTTCCTATGTTTCTGTAGGTCAGGTTGTAAACCAGGGTGATACAATCGGTATTATGGGATGCACAGGTTATTCAACAGGTGCACATCTTCACTTTGAGATTCGTACAAATACATCTGGCGCAAGATCTGCAACAGCAGTTAACCCAAGCAACTACATTCATGTGCCTTAATGATGGATAGGAGATACCTATGAGTAAAAAAATTCCACTTGGTACTGCGCTCGCAATACTCTTTGTTGTAATGGCAGCAACAATCGCCATCACAATGAAAGTCTCAATGAGTGCATACAACAATTTGATAAGTGATCTCTCAGAGCGTTCTGCTATGTATGAAGGTGTTGCTGAAGTAGATAAGCTTGTTCGTGAGAAGTTCGGTGGTACTATCGATTCAGATGTTGTTTATTCCGGACTCGCAGCAGGTTATGTTAACGGCCTTAATGACCCTGCTTCATTCTACTTAAACCCTACTGAGTATGAGATTTATAACAACAAACTTCTCGGTAAGATGAGTGGTACTGGTATTACTTGTACATACAATACAGAGACAGACCACCTCTATATCACATCTGTAGCAAAGAATTCTCCAGCTGATCAAGCTGGTATAGTTGCTGGTGACGAGATTACTAAGATTGCAGATATCGATGTAGACTATGAGAACTATGCAGACCTCATGTCAAACCTTGAGGGTACAAAGCTTTCAAACGTTAATGTTACATATCTTCATGAGAATAAATCTAATACAGCAAACCTTGTTATGGGTTACAACCTCCAGGCTGTAACATACCGTAATGTTGGTTCAATAGGCATCATCTCTATCACAGGTTTCTATGAGAACGCAATTGCGCAGTTCCAGGACGCCATCAAGGCTCTCACAGAGGCAGGATGTAAGTCCCTTATCATTGATGTCCGCAATTGCTCAGAGGGTACAATTGAGTATGCAACAAAGGTACTTGATATCCTCGTTCCAGTAGCAAATGATGGTACTGGTGCAATGGCTACAATCGTCAATAATGAAGGTAAGACAATTAAGACATATCCTTCAGATTCGGACTGTGTAACTCTTCCAATGCTCGTACTTATTAATGGTGGCACAAAGGGCCCTGCAGAGCTCTTCGCATGTGACCTCCGTGACTTTGGTAAGGCTCAGCTCATTGGTACAAAGACAAAGGGCGTCTGCACACTTCAGCAGCTCTATAAGCTCTCTAACGGTGGTGCAGTGGTTCTCACAGTAGCAAACGTTCTTCCTTACACAAGTGAGGGAATCAACGGTGTAGGCGTAGCTCCTGACTATATCATCAAGCTCACATCAGAGCAGTCAGCTCAGATTGGTATCATGTCTGACGGTGAAGATCCACAGATGCAGAAAGCATTTGAACTTCTCCAGTCACAGGATGATTCATCAGCAGGTGCTGAAGAAGGCTAAAAAGTATAATTTGATATAAAAAAATAGAGTGTGGTTGTGTCCACAC
>R26__coassemble_493_pt1 | contig 24319 bp, 25 predicted proteins | sample R26__metabat2_low_PE_056 | metagenome-assembled genome bin R26 | reverse complement strand
CTTCTAAAAATAACGTTTGCTCTATTTTCAAGACATCAGGAAAAATCAAATTGAATCCTTTTCTTTGTAATGCTAATACTCTTTCAGCCTTACTTATAAGTTCTTTTTCAAAAAGAGAATTAACCCTAACTGGATTACTATCCTCCTTATCAATATACTCATTCTTTACATACTTTGGAATTATTGGACACATATTTTGAATCAAGAACGCTTTCTTATGTCCAAGAACTTCACCAAACGCTATAGTATCGCATTTGCCATACTTGTTAATCTTTCTATCATAAATCACAGAGTATTTTTCTACTTTCGATGATATTGGTATCATCCAATATAAATTTGTTTTCGTATCCTGAAACGTATAGTAACAGGGCCTATCGTGTGCTTGTCCATCAACAACTTCCTTATTTTTCATCAACATTGGATCTGAAAAATCAATAAAATACTGATCTTCCAAATAATAGAAATGACCTACTTCCATTTTTCCTCCTAAAAAATAAGGGACCCCATTCTCACGAATGGAATCCCCATAAATTTGAACTCGACCTTTTATGAGTCGCATATCGAGAAGCGACTAACATTTGAACTCGACCTTATTTTAGTTGCATATCGAGAAGCAACAAACATTTGAAAAAGTTAAGCGGATGGGCGGCGTATCCATCATCTCAGGTACCTTCAAAAGAAGGTGCGTCGGGAACCCTTTCCGACCTCACTTAACTTTCCAACCAAATTATATATTTTCTTCAACAATTTGTCAATGATTTTTAATTTAAAAATTAAATAAAAACTTCGTACCTACGTTGTTTGCCGTTTGTCAGAGATATTCAATCACAAACCTATATTCGAACGGTTACCGATAAAATGACAAGTGACGTTTTTCGTACTTACCAGCGGTATATAATGTAATTAAACAAACAATAAAGGAGAATTAAAATGGATAATCTTGAAAAGGAACTCCAAGCAAAAAACTTGGAGTTCCACTTTTTTACCACTCAACAACCTTTGGGGCCTCTGTAAATGAGCTAAATGTAGCAACACCACTAGCTAATAACTGTGAAGACACATCCTTAACCTTACCAGTCTAGATATAGAGCTTAAGACATACTTCCTTATCAACTTATCAAAATCTTATCACTCAAACAAAAATTAATCAACAATAACAAACCACAAAATATAAGATGGCCAATTCAAACGAATCAGCCATCATATTTCTATTAGAATGTACCACCACTATATGGTGATGTGTCATTGCCATCATTAAGATATGCAACTATAGCAAATCCACCTAAATAACTATTAAAGTCAGAACTATATCCCGCAAGGCTAAATATTTTTGTCAATGCATCGGACTTAAGCTTTAGCGCATTCTTGCTATTGCAACTAAGCAAAATAGCAGACGAACCTCCACCGCCGCCGCCAGCTTTAGAAAGGTTTCCATTTCCAGAGCCACCGCCACCTCCAGCATAACCGCCGCCGCCACCAGCTCCAGAACCCTTTCCAGAACCTCCATTTCCTCCAGAAAGGTTTGAAAGAGTAATTACAGTTCCATTTCCAGCATTGCCTTGACCAGAATTACCACCTGTTCCGCCAGAAGTCGATCCGCCCTTTCCAGAATGCTGTTTCCGCATATAAATTTCACTCTCTGCATCACTGCCATTGAAAATAATGTATTCGCCAGTTTTTGTACTATTAGAAGACAAATTTCCGCCATTGCCACCATTGGCTCCTCTATTAGCGAAAACCGTTCCAAGAGCAGCATTACAGCTACCGCCGCCACCGCCACCTGCAGCTATGGCAACAACAGACCCATTAACCTTTACAATCGTTGCAGCTCCTCCTGAACCGCCAGCAACATTATTGGCATCTGATGATTTACCACCAGGCGCTGCCCCTGACAATCCATTCAAACCAGCTTCCGAACTTTTACCACTTGGATTTTGTCCAGCATTTCCAACATAAGCAGTAAGGGTATCACCCGAATTCAAATAAATACAAAAATATACATACCCACCATACGAGCCGTTTGAATCCTGTAATCCTGGATACACTAAACCGTTAGCACCATTGCCACCGCGGACAACGACAGCAAAATACCCAGCATCAGTAGCAGTAAAACTTACAGTTTTAGGATTTGAACTACCGGTAGATGTAGCGGTATCTTTTTTAACAGTTGGAGTATAGTCTACAACTATTTTATAATTCTTTGAATCAGTGTACTTTGCAAAAGTTCCAGGTATGCCTAAAGTAATCGCTACCGTAAGAACGATAACAACCGCAATTTTAAGAATTCTATTTGCGTTCATAAGCACACCTCCACCTTTTTATTAATCAATTTGGTCAAACGTAAATTTAACGTTTAAATATTCTTTCTTGTTTTCAGCAGATTTTGGTTTAACAGACAACTCTAATTCTCTCGTTGATGGTACCAAATCACCAGATTGTGTTGTTGCAGCAGGCAAATACAGTTTTGTAGGACTATCATCATTACCATCCTCGCTTTTTCTCGACAAGGAATATGTAGCATTATCTGCACCAGAAATTTCCCATGTTAAATAAACAGCAACATCACTCTTATTTTTCGCAATAAAAGTATATTTCTTTTCTACCAAATCATATACGGCATCAAAATTGATTAACGGATATGTATTGTTGTCTTCCATTTTAACAGTTGCAGTAATATTATGTGCACACTCAACATTGAAAGATGCAACAACCGCATTAGATGTTCCGCTAGCACTACTCATATATTTAGAAAATGTAAATACACAAGTAAGTAATGAAAGTAAAACAATATATACAACGTAGTTACGCCAAGGAATTGTATTCTTATGAGTCATATCATAGAGCTTACCATGATTCTTCTCATAAGCCTCTTGGTTTGACTTATATTCCTTGTTATCATCTATTCTGCCAGCGTTTTCAAAACTGATATTAAGCTTATTGCGAGGAGGAACATCAGCAGCTTTGATTTGCTTTTCAACAGCATCATCAATATATGGCTTCGTCATCTCATCAGCAATATTCTTTGGGATTACTTTACGCATATCAGTTCCTCCTTCCTTTAAAATTTCAAATTATTATATCACTTCTTCGAAGTAAACAGTAGAGTGAACTATGTACTCAGCAAGTCCTTCTACACCAAGCTTTGTATCATACTTGTTGCCTTCATCAGAAGTCTCATATTGCCATTCCCAAACGATTGTATATTTAACTGTATCGCCTGGTAAAATCAACGTGTTTGGTCCAGAATATGTTACACTGTCAACCCACTCTGTTGCACTACCAAGTGCATATTCATCATCGATTTTAAGTTTGAATCTAAGTGGTATTGACTTTGCATTTTCTTCTACAAAAGAAATTTGATAGTTAAGTGGTACTTCACCATCGTTTTGAACATAGAATACGAATTCATCATTGTACCCTGGCCAAATGATACGATTTCCTTTATCTTCCTTTGCGAGCTTGCCACTTGGTTTTTTAGCTAATTCTTCTTTAGCTTTTTCTAGCATTTCTGGGTAATTACGATATGTGTCCTCACCCTTGTCATAGTCCTTTTCATCGTCTGTTGGTGTGAGGATAATCTTGTTAACCCACTCGCGTTGTTCATCGGTTAAAGCATTGTAAGCGGGTTCGCCACTTGCAACCTTGCTTGCATTTTTGCGAGTTACTGGATCCTTAGACTTGTCATATGGATCTCCTGGGTCGTCAGAACAATACTTGTTTACAAACTCCCAAGCAATTGCTTTATCAAGGGTATCATTAAACTCATCAATGCCATCATCACGAGCTTTTTCAACTTGTTTGATTGTTTTAGCTTCGTTGACCTCGTCAAGGGCATCCTTGAGTTCTTTATCAATCTCAGACTTAAGAGCCTTCTTTTGATCAGGTGATAAAACATCTGACTCATTGATTGCCTTTTTAGCAAGCTCTGCTGCCCTCTTGAGTTCGTCAACAGCAGCTCTCTTAGCCTCATAGAGCGAATTATCAGGAAGAGGTTCCTTATCCTGTTTTGCATCGTTCATTGGACTTGGTGCTACAGGTTGAACAGGAGTTGGTGTATCTGGGTCCTCTTGGAAAATGTTGATATCAGTTTCCTCCGAGCCCTTACCACCATTATCATCCTGATCAGAGATATGGATTGTCTTGTCCTCTGAGAAAGGTGATGTTGTATCCATAATCATGGAACCGCCAAGATAAACTGCAAGTCCTGTAAAGAAGATTACAGCAGCAACGAAAAGAACTAAGAATATAATAAACTTACTTCTAACGAGGGAAGCAACATAGTTGCCATCCATATCATATATGTCGTTATGTTTATCGACATACGCTGATGCCTCGGTTTCGTCTGCAAAGAACAGGAAATACTTACGACGGTCTGGACCCTCTTCTCCTGTTTTTTGCATACGCAACCAAGTTACGCCCTTAGTCTTAGCCTTTACATCAGTGGCATAAGTGTAGATAACGCCGTCCTGTGCGAAACCGAACTCGTCATTATGTACGTCTACCACTCTATATGCAAAGAGGCTTCTATTCACTTTTCTGGTATTTATAGCGTACTCCATAAAGTGATCCTTAACTTATTATAAATTCCAAGATAGCCCCGTCACCCCTTAAGGCGACGGGGCATTCCCGTTAATTAATTTACATTAATTATTGACTTTAGCTTAGTGAATGTTTAAATTCGCTTAGTGTTTAAAATGTTTGTTTAGACTAAATTAAGCATCAAGCTGTGTAGCAATGATTTCGAATGTAACTTCGTATGTGATCTCACCATCACGAGCAGCAATACCAAGAGCTGTATCCTTAGCATCGTCGCCTGTAAATGCCCATGCCCATGTTACATCGCCGATAGTAGCAGCAGCAAGTGTATCGCCAGCCTGAACTGTGCCATTGTAAATTTCTGAACCCTCAGTAAGAGTAGTTTCACCCTTCTTAAGTACTACAGGAATATCATTATTATTTTTGATTTCCTTGATTTTGATAACGATATTAGCATCTACTTCAGAACCATTTACGATCTGATCAAAAGCTAACTTACCATTTGTACCAGGAGCGATTAAACTCTTTGTATCGCCTGCAGCATGGCTGCCGATGTTATCTAAATCAAAAAGGTTTACTGTAATAACTGGAGCATCACCCGTTACAGCGATTTCTTGGCCTTGAGCAGTAATAGACCACTTAGCTACTTTAAGAATACTACCGTCAACTGTAGCGTTACTTGTGTACTTAGCAAATGTTGATGATGCGAAGCAAGCTGTTACGAGTGTGCACATAAGTACAACTGCAGCGATTCTAAAAATTACGTTCTTTTTCATGATTTATAAACCCTCCTATGGTCGTTGGTTTAATCTATTAACTGAATTTTGGAAATTCAAGTTGATTACTATTTTTTTGTGGCTTTTACCTTTACAACTGCTGGCTTCTTAGCATTTGCAGCCTTATTAGGTACGCCTACCTTGACTTTAGCTTTTTGAGGTACAGGTTCGTTACTCCTTACCTCGGCATTGTTTAAACTCTCGATTGGTTTTTCTTCAAGAATTTCTGGTTCGGCCATTCTTTCAGGCGCAGGCTCAAGCTGAGTTGTTTCGATGTCCATCTCGTCGTAGAAGACGATTGGCTCATCATCAACTTGGGCCTCTTTCTGTGGTTTCTTGAGCACCTCCCGAGGCAAATCAACTTGGTTAGGATTTTGTTTAAGCTCTTCAATTTCTTGTTTGAGCTGATCCTGTTTAATTCTCTCCTTTTTCAGGAGGAGTTGCCTTCTGATTATGTCATAGATTACAAATATTGCAAGAGGTATTCCTACACATACTAGCATACCGGTTGTACTCTGGATAAAGAGTACCAAGTTGCCTAGTCCGGTTACCTTGTTGTAGTACTGACCTATAACATGCTCTGGTGTTACTGGTGTTGCGTCCTGTACGTTGTTCGCATCACCCTGTGTTGTGTAACTGCCATCCTCATTTACAGCAATGATTCTGTGGGTTACAGCATAGTCGCCTTCCATAAATGCTATTACGTCATTTACTTGAAGTCTGGTTGGGTCTACATTACGGACAAAAATCAAATCGCCGACCTTAATAGCGTTGGCGGAATTGTCGTCCATAGAGCCCGAGAGAACTACGAGAGGCGTATAACCGAACACTGATGGTGGCTTAGTGTCATCCATAGCGCCCTTAACGATAAGGATCGTGTTCATGATGAGGATAGGAACAAAGATTATACAAAGCAATATTCCTACAATCGTCAGGATCACATGACCCGCACTAGTCGTCGGCTTTTCCTTTCTTAGATTTTCGTCCATAAATTACCTCCAAAGGCATAATTTGCCTTATTAATTATATATACCGTGAATACTATATCAACAATTTCGACAATTGTCAACATATTTTTTCTATTTTTGTGCAACTTTTTGTTAAAAACTTACAAAATGTCCGATTTTAGAACTCCGGAATGAATGAGAAGCAGTTTCTAGCATTTGTAAATTTGCCAAAAACGTACTTATTACAAGCAGATTCGCACATAATGAGAACCTTATCCCCTTGTACGTAAAGTTCCTCAGCCATTGGAGGAAGCTTGTATTCTACAAGAAGGCTATCAGAGTCTAAGTAATAAACTGGAATATCTTTGCCGTTTGAAAGAGTAAATGTGTTATCTGATGTGAGATTTGTCTTAGCTGGGTCATCATAAATCTTAATATGGGATACCTGGAGGCCCCAAGAAGTTGAGAGACAAATCTGACCACCCTAAAGGATACATACACCCTGTACTTGGTCTGTTATTGCATATGCACAGATAGGTTGGATCTCCTCTGCATCGTCAAGAGAAAGTGAACGGATAATCTCACCTACATCGTATGTGAGCATGATTGCCTGCTGCTTTTCACCTGTATCTGTCTCATAGTGATGATTCTCAGGTGTTTCGTAGTTTTTAGCAATATAAAACTCACCTACATAGAGGGTGTCGCCATTTACGTAGATATTCTCTGAAGCATTTTCAACCTTAAATGTTGAGAATGCCTGAACTTCTGAAAGATCAGTATTTGTTACATCATTGAGGCGGAAGATTTCTACAAGGCCCTTATCTGCTGCCATAAGTATATATCTGCCATATGCAGCTATACCACCAGCATGTGAGACGTCAGGTTCACCATTCTCAGTCTTAAGACTTACATATGAGTAATCATTTGTATTTGGGTCAACTGTGTAGATACGAGAAGCTGTGCCGTCTGACATGTAACCACTGATGAGATAATAACCTGAGTTTTCATCATATGTGATGCCCTGTGGAATAAAGTTATCTCCAAGACCAGGAATTATAAATTCTTTCTCAGCTGATTTATAAAACTCTGAACTGTTGAATCTGTGGTAGAGATTAAATCCAGCAATTACAAGTCCAGCAATAATAATTATTGCAAGAAGTATTTTTAAAATAATTTTTACTACTTTCATTTTACTTGCCACTCCTTTAGGTCCTTAACTTCCTCATACAAAGCTTTGTATGAAGCATGGCGTGACTCTGAGATTATGCCTTTTTCAACCGCTTCTACAACTGCACAGCCTTTATCTTTGATATGTGCGCAGTTTGGATAAAACTTGCAGTCCTCAAAAAACTCCTCAAATTCTGGGAAGCAGTACTGAAGATCCTCTTTGAGGATTACTTCCTGCTGAAGAATCTCAAGGGAAGCAAAACCAGGGGTGTCGGCAACATATGTGTTGTCGTTGAGCTTAATCAATGTTGATTCACGAGTAGTGTGCTTGCCACGGCCAAGTTTTTGGCTGATTTCGCTAGTGGCAAGGTTAAGCTCTGGATCAATAAGATTAAGCAAAGTAGATTTGCCGACACCAGAGTTGCCTGTGAATGCAGAAATTTTGCCCTGAAGAGTTGCTTTAAGTTCCTTTACTCCCTCACCTGTCTTACCACAGGCAACAATGAGTTTGAACTTAGTTTTTGAGTAAATATCTATGAGTTCCTGTACATCAATAAGATCAATTTTATTGAGCACAATAACAGGCTCAATGTTATTCTTCACTGCAATAGCCGTCAAACGGTCTACAAGGAGCGTATTTGGCCTTGGTTCAGTACCAGAAACAACAATTATGAGTTGATCAATATTGGCTACAGGAGGTCTCTGGAGCGCGCTGCGTCTCTCACATATCTCGTCAATGGTATTTTCTGCGTTGTCATTTATTGTGATGACAACGTGGTCACCTACCATTGGCGTTATTTTTTCTTTTCTGAAGACTCCGCGCGCCTTACATTCATATATGCCGATGGCGGTCTCTACGTAATAGAAACCGCCTATTCCTTTTACAATTATTCCGTTTTGAGTATTTTTATCTACCATTCGGAATCCTTTCAAAGCTTACTTAAGAGTGATTGTATCTGATGTCTTAGCCTTGCTTACGCCAGGAATCATCAACTCGCTACCAACATAAACGAATGATACCTTATCACCATCGCCAAGAGATGTTGAAACACTTGTGAATCCTGCATTTGCAAGAGCCTGCTTTGCTTCACCAGCAGTTTTACTTGTCAATCCACTTGGAATTGTAACTCTCTGGGAAATTGATGCAGTCTGAGCATTAGAAATTGTTGCAGGATCTGTAGAGAAGTCGATTGTGCATGTGTAGTATGTGTCACCATCGAGCTTGCAGATTACATTCTTAGTTTCACCTGAACCTGTGAGCTTGTACTTGTATGTAGAACCGTCACAGTTAAGTGTCTTTGTATCATAAAGCTCGTTTGCAACGAAGATTTCAAGCTTCATTGTTGAACCAGTCTTTGGAAGTGCGAAGCTGATTGTACCTGTGCTTGAAGGGACCTTACCTGAAGAGATGATGAGGTCAATCTTTGTTCCTACTGGAACCTTTTCACCTGCATCGATGCTCTGCTGGATAACTGTACCAGCCGCTTCTTTTGAGTCCTCTTCTTTAACTGTACCAACCTTGAGGTTAAGGCTTGTGAAGTATTCTTCGATGTCTGCCTTATCCTTGTTGTAGTTGAGGCCTACAACTGATGGAACTTCCTTGAGGTCAGGGTTGTCCTTAGCAGGAGCTGCAACTGTGATGATGATAGTTGTAGTTGTATCTGCCTTTGTGCCCTCACCTGGTTCAACTGAGATTACAAGGCCTTCCTTGTAGTCATCTGTGTATTCTGCGATTACCTTGGTGTTAACAAAGCCTTCTGCGATGAGAGCCTGCTTTGCTGTACCAAGTTCAAGACCTACAATCTTTGGAATCTCAACCTGAGAGCCATTTGAGATGACTTCAAGTTTGATTGTTGAGCCTTTCTTAGCCTTTGAGCCACCGTATGGGCTCTGCTTGCAGATCTGGCCAGCAGCGTACTTAGTGTCTGTGGATGTGACGTACTTAACGTCGAATTCCCAGTCAGAGTACTTCTTGTTGCCGTCTACTTCTGCAGCGTAGTCCTTACCGAGGAGGTCAGGAACTTCAATTTTGTCATTCTTGAAGATGTCTGTGAAGAGTGCAAGGAAGATGATGATAAGTACGATTACTGCGAGGAGTGCTGATGCAACACCTACAAGGATTGGGAGTGTCTTGTTCTGTACGTTATCCTCTTCGTCATCCTCTTCGTCTTCAATCTGAACCGGCTGAATATGAGTCTTTGCAACAGGAGCTGCAGCAACCTTAGCTACATCCTGCTGAGCAATATACTGTGTAGGCTCTTTGTCTACGAAGTATGAATAGTCAAACTTAACAGCTGGATTGCGCTTGAACTCATCGAGATCAAGGAGCATCTCTGCAGCTGACTGATATCTGTCTTTAGCATTCTTCTGCATTGCACGGAGAGTAATCTGCTCAAGACCAACAGGAATCTGTGGGTTGATATCACGTGGATGAACTGCTTCGTTCTGGAGCTGCATGATTGCAACTGAAACTGCACTGTCAGATTCAAATGGAAGCTTGCCAGTGATCATTTCATAAAGAACAACGCCAACAGAGTAGATGTCTGCCTTGTCGTCTGTAATCTCACCACGAGCCTGCTCTGGGCTAATGTAGTGAACAGAACCTATAGCTGATTCTGTCATTGTTCTTGTCTCACCACGTGAGAAACGAGCGATACCAAAGTCTGTTACTTTGATGTTGCCGTTCTGAAGGAGCATGATGTTCTGTGGCTTAACGTCACGGTGAACAATGCCCTTGTCATGAGCGTGCTGAAGTGCACGAAGAATCTGTGTTGTGAAGTGAACAGCCTCTTTCCAGTTGATAACCTTCTGCTGTTCAATATATTCCTTAAGTGTGATGCCCTCGATATACTCCATTACGATGTACTGAAGTCTATCGCCGAAAGATACATCGTATACTTTTACGATGTTTGGATGAGAAAGAACTGCGATAGCCTTTGACTCATTCTTAAATCTTCTTCTGAACTCCTCGTTTGCAAGGAACTCTTCCTTAAGGATTTTGATGGCAACGATGCGGTCATCAATGTTGTCGTATGCCTTATACACAACAGCCATACCGCCCACGCCAATGATTTCTCTTATTTCGTAACGACCGTCAAGTCTTTTTCCTACGTAACTGTCCATAAATACACTCCCCTTACTTTGCAATTGCAACTACTGTGACGTTGTCGTGGCCACCATGTTCATTTGCCATGTCAACTAAGATGTCAGCGACTTCGTCATACGGATTTTCAGCGAGGACCCTCTTTATTTCGTTTGGATCCACCTCATTTGTTAAACCGTCAGTGCAGATAAGAAGGGTTTCATCTCCTTTTATGTCTTCAACGGTGAAGTCTACTTTAAGCGTTTCATCCACACCAAGTGCACGGGTTATGAGATTCTTTCTTGGGTGATCTACTGCCTGTTCCTCAGTAATCTCACCTCTGTCAATCAGTTCCTGTACAACCGAGTGGTCTTTCGTTATTTGTTTGATTCCGTCATCAGAAATCATATATGCTCTACTGTCACCTGCATGTGCAATATAGAAAGCTTTCTTTGTAACGAGTGCCGCAACGACCGTTGTGCCCATTCCGGCAAGTTCTTCGTTTGCAGCAGCAATATCGAAAATCTCAAAGTTTGCATTTGTAATTGCTGTGACAAGTAAATTCTTAATTGAGGAAGAAGTCATCGTCTCTCTGTATGCTGAAGTGATTCTTTCAGAGATACTCTTTACTGCAGTTGAACTCGCGATGTTACCGCCGGCGTTACCGCCCATACCATCACAGACAACTGCCCAGGAAACACCGTTTTGGAATTCACCAGCAGCATATGAGTCCTGGTTTGTTGAACGGACTTTACCTATGTCCGTCTTTGCAATTATTCTCATGCTTCTCCTCCCTTCTTTGTATTTCTTCGAAGCTGTCCGCAGGAGGCGTCAATGTCGCCACCGAGACTTCTTCGGATGGTGGTTGTTACGCCACCTGCCTCAAGTATTTTAGAGAAGGCTTGCAAGCGCTCAAGCGAGCTGCGCTTGTAGTCGTTCTCGCGAACCTCGTTTGCCGGAATTAAGTTTACGTGGCAAAGAGTTCCTTTGAGCTTTGCTCGAAGCTCTTTGGCACACTCGTCTGTGTCGTTAATTCCGTCCATCATCGCATACTCGAACGAGATGCGTCGGCTTGTCGCGTCAGTGTACGCTTTGCAAGCCTCAAGAAGTTCATCCACACCCCACTTCTTGTTGACCGGCATAATCCTTGAACGAATTTCGTCGTTCGGAGCATGCAAGCTAACTGAGAGTGTAAACTGTGGGTGCTTCTCAATAAGGTCATAAATCTTTGGCACTATACCACAAGTCGAGAGACTTATGTTTCGTGCGCTTATGTTAAGTCCAGCCTCATTTGTGATGAGTTCAAGGAACTTAAGTACGTTGTCATAGTTGTCGAGTGGCTCGCCCATACCCATGAGGACTATGTGTGAGACTCTAAAGTCCTTGTCCTCTGCTCTGTTGTCTCTAGTGATGGCGTAAATCTGTGAGAGAATCTCACTCGGTTCAAGGGAACGGACACAGCCATCAATAGTGCTGGCACAGAATGAACATTTCATGTTACAGCCAACCTGAGATGAGACACATACGGTGTAGCCGTACTTGTACTTCATGAGAACTGATTCAACAGTTTCGCCGTCGTTGAGTTCAAAGAGATACTTCTTCGTGTCATCAATCTGGGACTCGAGCCTTCTAACAATCTTGCAGTTTTTAATCTCATATGCCTCATCAAGCTTTTGTCTTAAATCCTTTGAGAGGTTTGTCATCTCATCGAAAGATTCAGCACACTGTTTGTGAAGCCAATCATAGATCTGCTTTGCTCGAAACTTTGGAAGACCAAGGTCCTCTATTTGAGTAGTCAACTCTTGTAAGTTTAAAGACTTAATGTCAACTTTCAATCGTTCTCCTTAACTAGGACTGCATAGAAGAAGCCGTCGCAGTCCTCTTCATGAGGAAAAATAGTTCTTTGCTCTTTGAGTTTAAAGTTTGCGTTCTCTTTGAGGAACTTTTCAACCACTTCCTCATTCTCCTTGGGGTTTAGAGCACAGGTGGAATAAACCAGTGTTCCATATACCTTTAAATGACGCGCGCTTTTAACTAATATATTATATTGTAAAGGCGGTAATAAATCAATATCTTTAACTTTTTTGTAACGTATCTCAGGCTTGCGTCCAATGTCGCCGAGGCCGGAGCAAGGTACGTCGCAGAGGACTCTGTCAGCGAGGCCTAAAGCCTCGTTGTCCTGCTCTGCGTCACCCACCTGCGCGTTAATAATTGTGAGGCCGAGGCGCTTTGCTCCGTCCTCAATAAGTTTTACACGCTGTGGGTATAAATCGAAAGATTTAACTGTTCCCTCGTTGTTCATGAGTTCAGCAATTGTGAAACTCTTTCCACCTGGTGCTGCGCACATATCAAATACAGTCTCACCCGGTTTCGGGTCTAAGGCCTCACAGCAGAGCTGAGATGCCTTGTCCTGTACGTGTACGTTGTCAGGGAGATTACTGATGTCTTCTGGGGTCAATTCAATAAGTCCCTTTTCTTTATGTCTTCCATATATCTTCTGTGGGCCATTGGCATGTTCTAAAATGCCGATGGCTTTTTCTTTGCCATATGAATCAAGAAAATAATCTATCAGTTCCTGTGGGCAGGAGTACTTGATTTCAAGGTAATTCGGTTTGTCCTCTGTTGGAAGTTGAAGCTTATTTTGATCAACCTTCCTAAGAACAGCATTTATCAGGCCTGCAGCATACTGAGCCTTGTTCTTCTTCGCAAGATTTACAGACTCATTAATCGCAGCATGTGCAGGAATTTTGTCCATAAAGAGAAGCTGGTAGGTGCCGAGACGGAGGATGTTACGTGCCTCTGGCTTGAGTTTCTTGAGTGGCTGTGTTAAGTAGATTTCAAGGTTGAAATCAAGTGTCAACTTGCGTTCAACAACGCCATAAACGAGGCTCGTAAAAAATGCCTTGTCGGCGCCCTCAAGATGATTAGTCTTAAGTGCACCGGCAACTGATAAGTTCGAATACGAGCCGTCTTGTTCAATTTTAAGTAACGTGTCTAAAGCAAGTTGGCGTGGATTCATTACTTTCTTCTTCCTCCAAAGATCACAATGATCCTAAGCAAGTTTACAATAGCTGTTGCAAGGGCAACAACGTATGTCATAGCTGCAGCTTTAAGTACTTTCTTTGCGCCTTGATTTTCATCCTTTGTGAGAATCTCAGCATCCTCAATAGCCTTTAAAGCTCTGCGGCTTGCGTCAAGTTCTACAGGGAGTGTGATGAGCTGGAAGATAGCTACTAAGCTGTACATGATAATACCAATCTCTATAAGAAGGAAACCTGTCTCAGTCATATTAAGAGCAGTCTGCATGATAAGACCGAGAATAGCGATTGGAATACCAAGAGTTGAACCGATGTTACAAGCAGGAACTATAGCGTTACGAAGCTTGATTGGAAGATAACTCTTAGCATACTGAACAGCATGACCTGCCTCATGACAAGCAACGCCAATAGCAGCTATGCTTGAATGACCAAGAACTGGCTCTGAGAGACTGATTACGTTTGTCTTAGGATTGAAGTTATCTGTGAGTTCACCTTCAATGCCCTGAATAGCTACGCCTTCAACGCCGTTTTTCTGAAGTACAATCTGAACTGCCTGTTCAGCTGTTATGCCCCTCTGGCTCAACACCTCAGAGTACTTGGAATAAGTTCTTTTAACTTTGCTTTGTGCAGAGAGAGCCGCACCGAAGAGTAATAATAAAACAATGTAAAGAAATGTTCCCATTATTCAAAATCTCCTTCCAATGTATGACCAAGCAGGTATGATTTAGCGTCCATTCGCTTACCACCCTGTGGCTGAAGTTCAATTATTTCTATATCATTATCGCCTGTCGCAACAAAGATTCTGCCCTTGTCGGTGGTTATTGTTCCAGGCTTATTTTTTGACTTATTCTGGGTCAATAATGTGCTATGAACCTTAAAAATAACTGAATTGTATATAGTTGATGCTGTAGGCCAAGGATTTAGTCCTCTGACCTGGTCATGAATCTGCTGTGCAGTCCTTGTCCAATCAATTGGGCAATCCTCCTTTGAGAGCATCTTTGCATATGAGGATTCAGCATCGTTTTGTGGTATAGGTGTAATCTCAGTTATGTTCTCAAGTGTCTCCTCAATAACGTCAGCCGCAAGGTTTGCGAGCCTATCAAAGAGTTCACCTGCTGTTTCGTTCTCACCTATTGTAACTTTCTTAGTTATGAGCATGTCACCCGTATCTAGACCCTCGCCCATAAGCATTGAGGTTACACCAGCCTCTTTTTCACCATCAATTACAGCACGTTGAATCGGTGCTGCGCCACGGTACTTAGGAAGAATTGAGCCATGGGCATTAATACAACCATACTTTGGAAACTCAAGAATGTCATTCTTAAGAATCTGGCCGTACGCCGCAACAACGATTACGTCAGGCTTAAGGTCATTTAAGATAGGCATAGCCTCACCGTGCTTAACCGATTCAGGTTGGAACACAGGAATGTTGTGGGCCTCAGCACATACTTTTACATCTGGTGGTGTCAAAGTCATATGTCTGCCCTTTGGCTTATCCGGTTGTGTGAATACTCCTACAACTTCATGCTTCTCGATAAGTCTCTCGAGAGTTGGAACAGCGAAGTCCGGAGTGCCCATATAAACTATTCTCATCTTATTCATCCTTTGGCTCTTCGTCGAGAACGTCCTCCTTAGGACGTGGGTTTGGGTTGAGTCTATCTATGAAGAGAACACCGTCGAGGTGGTCAATCTCGTGGCAGAAGCAACGAGCCTTAAGGCCCTCGCCCTTATAAACGCACCACTGACCCTCACGGTTTTGTGCTTTAACTTTTACTGTTGCTGGACGAATTGTCTCATAATATTCGCCAGGGATTGAGAGACATCCCTCATCAGCGAACTGTTCACCCTCTGTCTCAACAATTTCAGGGTTAACAAGTTCAATATAGTCATCGCCACAGTCCATAACTACAACACGTCTGAGCATACCTACCTGTACACCTGCAAGACCTACACCATCAGCGGCATACATTGTCTCTTTCATGTCATCGAGAAGCTGACAGAGTTTGTCATCAAACTTCTCAACTGGACGACTCTTTTTTCTAAGAATTGGGTCCTCTTTTGTAACTACTTTTCTTAAAGCCATTTCATTGCTCCTTAAGTAATATCTGGAATTGCGTTTACGCCACTATTCTCCTTGTTCTTTGCGAAGTCAAAGAGCAACTCCGAAAGCATCTGGCGGAAACGCTTATTATTAACGCATTTAATTATGAGTCTGTGCCTGTACTTGTTTGAAATCTTTACCACACGCTCTGGCATTGGACCGAGAACTATGAGTTTCAAGTCACTGTATTCTCCCTCAGCTTTTGCTCTGAGGTCATTTAAGAAGTTGATACTACTCTTTAGTACCCGCTCCTCCTTCACACCCTGGAAACTGATTGTGCACAAATTGCAATAAGGTGGGAATACGCAGGCCTTTCTCATTATGATTTCAGTGTCAAAGAAGTCCTCAAAGTTCTGAGTACTAGCAAGTTGAATAACGTCGTGCTGTGGCTGGATTGTCTGGATTATAGCTTTTCCAGGGTATTTACCTCTGCCGGCACGGCCGATTACCTGCGTCAGGAGATCAAAAGTTGTCTCCATTGATTTGTAATCATCACTGAAAAGTTGTTGATCGGCAGAGAGTACGCCAACAAGGGTGACATTCTCAAAGTCTAAACCCTTTGCCACCATTTGAGTGCCGACCATTATGTCATACTCACCGTTTCTAAAGGCGGTGAGTTTTTCTTCATAGGAAAATTTCTGCATGGTTGTGTCTGCGTCCATGCGGAGAATGCGAGCGCCAGGAAGAAGACGTTCAAGTTCCTCTTCAAAACGTTGCGTGCCCGCTCCAGTATAGTGAACATCATCGGCGCCACATTCTGGACATTTAGTTGTAAACGGAATGCTGTATCCGCAATAGTGACACATAAGTCTGTTGTTATGTCTGTGGTATGTAAGACTGATACTACAGTTTGGGCACATAACAACCTCACCACAGCTGTCACATGCGGCATATGTGTTATATCCCCTACGATTTATAAGGACAATCGACTGATGTCCTGCGTCAAGGTTCTCTGTTAGTGCAGTGAGAAGTGCGCGGCTAATATCATTTTTATTACCGTCAAAGCGTTCCTTGCACATGTCTACTGTCTCAACATCTGGAAGTTCTGCCTGACCAAAACGATCTTTAAGTACACAGAGTGAGTACTTGCCGTTCTTTGCACTCATATATGATTCGAAACTAGGTGTTGCTGAAGCAAGTACTAAAAGTGCCTTGTCCTCTGCACAGCGATACTTTGCAATATCCCTTGCGTGATACCTAGGACTCTGTTCTGATTTGTATGTATGTTCCTGCTCCTCATCAATAATAACGAGGCCAAGATTCTCAAAAGGTGCAAATACTGCAGAGCGTGTGCCTACAACTATTGTCGCAAGACCCTGCTTAACTCTTTTCCACTCATCAAGACGTTCTCCATCTGAGAGACCACTATGAAATACTGCGACTTTGTCGCCATAGCGACTGTGGAATATACGAAGTGTCTGAGGTGTAAGTGAAATTTCTGGAACCATTACTATGATTCCCTTACCGGTTTTTTCAACCTCATCTATGAGGCGGAGATATACCTGCGTCTTTCCACTACCTGTTACACCAAAGAGAAGGCTTGTACCTCCTCCATTTTCAAACTGATGTTTTAAGTTGTCGAAGGCATTCTGCTGGCTCTCAGTCAAGTCGATATCAGAAGCATCTGTAATCTGCTCGTTATAAGGTCTTCGGAATACCTCTTTTTCATAGTATTCAACGACATCCTTCTTATAAAGTGCCTCAACTACTGCAGGAGTTACTCCCGTGAAGTAGCAGAGCTCTTTCACAGATACTTCTCCCTCTATGTTTTTAAGAGCATCAACTACAGAGAGCTGTTTCTCAGTACACTTTGGAAGAATCCCGTCTTTGAGACGCACCATTTTAACAGTGACATCGTTTGGCTTGTGTGAAAGACCTGGGAGCATTGTACGTAGCGCGTCGTAGACGGTGCAGAATGTGCGTTCTTTCATAAAGAGCGCGAGACGAATCATCTTTTCGTTAAAAAGTGGTGCACTATCAAGGATAGCGCCGAGCTCTTTAAGCTCTTCATCTCCCGTTTTCTCATTGAGTTCAATGATAACTGCCAGCCGTGCAGAGTCACCCTTTCCAAAAGGTACCATGCACCTTTCGCCCACCTGTGGTACTACTCCCTCTGGCACGGCATAGCTGTAAAGCTCATCAAAATGATAAGCCACATTCTGCACAGCGACGCGCGCCACGAGTCCCTTCATACGTACCTCCAAAAAGCATTTAAGGCAGTGGTGCTACACCACTGCCACTACTTTAAAGTTCTCTAATCTCTGCTGGTTCCTCGATTTTGTATTCACCATCAAGGAGTTTTTCAAGAGCAGTTGATACTGGCTTCTCTGTGATGATTTCATGATTTTCAGCTGCCTCGTCAGAAATCTCTCTGGCAAGCTTTGCTGTTGCAGTTACGAGTGAGTAACGGCTGATTTGGTTGCCGTTATCATCTGTAAGAATTTCGCGAAGATCTGGATTAAACTTTTTGTTTTCTGCCATTATTTTAAACCTCTTTCTGAAAAGTCTTCTACTGGTGGCAATACACGTGCCACTTCATTTACATACTCTACTTCATCTTTGTACTGATGACCGTAGTAGAACTCATCAATGCTATCGTTCTCACGGATGTGTCTTCTATGTCTAAAGATTATTTCAATAGCATCTTCGACAGCGTCCTCAAGACGATTATTGACGATAATATAGTCGTAGTCATTGGCTCTGGAGATTTCTCCTTTTGCAGCCTCTAAGCGCCTCTGAATATCCTCTTCTGTATTTGTGCGTCTTGCACGAAGACGTTCTTCAAGCACATGGATTGATGGAGGCATAAGGAACATCGAACGAACATCAGGATATTTCTGACGAATCTTATCCGCGCCCTGTACTTCAATCTCAAGGACAACCGTCTTGCCCTCATCAATCCATTTCATTACAGGAGCTTTTGGAGTTCCATAATAATTCTCGTCATACTTTGCCCATTCGAGCATTTCGTCGTTTTCAATATGCTTTTCAAATTCTTCTTTGGTAACGAAGTAATAGTCTCTACCGTCAACCTCGTTAGGACGTGGCTCACGTGTAGTCATACTTATAGAAACAACAGTCTTGTCGTCACGCTTAAGTATCTCTTGAAGGACTGTATCTTTTCCTGAGCCTGATGGACCAGAAAAGATTAAAAGAAAACCAGCAGTATCACTCATACTTCTTCTGCCTCCTCACCATTAATTCGCTCTGTGAGCGTCTCTGGTTGGAGATAAGAGAGAACAACCTCGTCGTTGTCCATGATAAGGACAGTACGAGTTTTGCGTCCCTGAGAGGCATCTATGAGTGTGCCTTTCTCCTTACAATCACCAACTATTCTCTTGATTGGTGCTGAATCCGGACTGACCAAAGCAATTATGCGGTCCGCATTCACGCAGTTACCAAAGCCAATATTTACAAGCTTCATGGTTCCTCCGACCTTATTCGATGTTCTGTACCTGTTCTCTTATCTTTTCAACCTCTGCCTTGATCTCAACAACAACCTTGTTGATCTCAAAGTCAGATGCCTTTGAGCCAATTGTGTTGGCCTCACGGTTGATTTCCTGTACAAGGAAGTCCATCTTTCGGCCAATAGCTTCGTCTTCATTGAACATAGCCTTAAGCTGCTCAATGTGGCTGCGGAGACGTACTGTCTCCTCGTCTACTGCGACTTTGTCTGCGTAGATTGCAGCTTCTTGAAGAAGACGCTGCTCATCCACATCTGCGCCGTCGAGTAATTCTTTAATACGAGTTTTGAGTTTATCGTTGTACTCACGTACAGTCTCAGGCGAACGTTCCTCAACGAACGCAACCTTCTCAAGAATGGCATCTGCTCTACCACAGATGTCATCTTTAAGTTTCAAGCCCTCACGCTCACGCATAGCGATAAAGTTATCACAAGCTTCATCGAGTACGCTCTTTACGAGTTCCCAAATGGCATCTTCATCTGTCTCCTCTTTGTGTACGGAGAGGATGTCACCAAAACGAGTAAGTGTTGATGCTGAAATGTCGTTGCGAAGCTCATAAGTCTCCTCAAGCTCACTTAAAGCATCAAGATATGCTTTGGCGAGTGAGTGGTTTACCTTAACGACAACGTCGTCAGTCTCAAGTTCCTCAATAGCAACGTTACACTCAACCTTACCGCGGGCAATTCTACCCTGAAGGTGAGATTTGATACGTTCCTCGAGGAAACCATAGGTTCTTGGTACTCGAGAATAGAGCTCGAAGTACCTGTGGTTCACGCTCTTGAGCTCGACAGAGATAAAGATGCTCTCTGTCTCCTTCTGAGCGCGACCAAAACCGGTCATGCTTCTAGTCATATTAAGTTCTCCTTATAATTAAAGCTCTGGGCGCCCTTTGCTACCTCCGGCTTTTATTAGCTTGTCTTAAGGATTTGAGTTCCTGTGGAGTGAGATCTCTCCAATCACCCTGCTTGAGCATACCGAGCTTAACAGGGCCGATTGCTACACGTTTAAGACGTGCCACCTCGAGACCTTGGTCCTCACACATTTTTCTAATCTGTCTGTTTCTACCCTCGCAGATTACAATTTCAAGAACCACACGGTTAGGTTCCTGAGACAAAACTCTTACATCTGCAGGGAGAGTCATCTTACCGTCAATCATGATACCAGTCATGAGGTTGTTAAGGATGTCCTCGTTTATGCCTGGTCGTACGGTAACTCTATATGTCTTTGGCACATGCCTTGAAGGATGTGTCATATTATTCGCAAATTCACCATCGTTTGTAAGGAGAAGAAGTCCCTCTGAATCCTTATCAAGACGACCTACTGGATACACACGTACCGGAATATCAGAGATAAGCTCCGCAACACATTTGCGGTCCATCTCATCACTCATAGTTGTAATAAAGCCACGTGGCTTGTTGAGCATTATGTATCTAAGCTCAGTTTCTTTCTGGACCTTCTGTCCAGCTACCTCGACCTTGTCTTTATCAGGGTCGACTTTATCGCCAATTGATGCGACTTTGCCGTTGACTTTTACTTTACCAGCGGCAATCAATTCCTCTGACTTTCTGCGACTTGCAATGCCACTTTCAGCCATATATTTTTGCAGTCTAATTTTCTCTTCTGCCATGTCAAGAATCACTCCTGTCAAGTTCCTTAAAATACGACTAATGCGGGGCTGAACCCGTCAGCCCCGCTATTAACCTTAGGTCGTAATTAGTCCTTCTTAATGAGACCTGTTACCTTGTCGAACATCTCTGGAACAAGGTTAACCATTCTCTCAGCTGCGTTATCATAAGCAGTGATGTGCTTAAGAGTAACCTGGCCGTTCTGGATGAGAAGGAAAGCTACTGGTGTGATTGTAACGCCAGCTCCGCCTGCGCCACCAAAGAGCTCTTTGCTGCCCTTTGTTGGGAAGTCAGTTCCGCCACTAGCAAAACCGTATGTAACCTTAGAAACAGGGATAATTGTAAGACCTGATTCTGTGTAAACTGGATCGCCGATGATTGTGCTAACGTCGATCATATCTTTAACTTTTTCGATTGTTGTCTGGAGCATTCCAGCTGCTGCTGTTTCTTTCATTTTAAAGCACCTCAATTTATTTTAGTCTTTAAGATTAACGTGTTTATAAAGCCTTAGCTTTCTTTGTAGCTTTGTATTCCTTGTAGAAACCAAAGCCTGCCTTGCCAACCTTTGGAAGATAACCAATGAATGGTGTTACCAATGTGATTGGTCTCACAGCGATTACTGTGTGGATTTCACCACTGTCTTTATTTGCAAGATAGTCTGGAGTCATGTCGAGACTGATGTCTCCCACAGTGAGGCTGTTTGCTAACTTGCCAAGTGCAGGATATGCTACTGCACCGATACGTCCATACTTAAGAGCTGTAGCAGCAGCATCTTTGCCACTGATTACGAGTCCTACGTTGAACTGTTTGATATTGATCTTTCTTGCGACCTTACCGAGAGTTGCGCTTGTCTCACCGCCGATTGTTGCAAGAAGAGCAACAATTGAGTCAAATGAGAAACCTGACAAGAAATCTATTGCCTTATCATAAGCACCTGGAAGATCCGCAGCCTGTAATGAAGTTTTGATATTTTCAATCTTTGAAACTTCCTTTTGATTAACTACATTATCCCAAGGTTTACCGGCCTCTTCCGCAGCTACAGCAGCCTCATATTCTGCTTCAACTTTTGGAATTTCAACTTCGAGCTTCTTTTCAGTTTCAGCAATTCGAATCTCTTCTTCACGAATTTCAACTGCAGTATTGAAATCTTTCTCAACTGACTTTTTAACCTTAGTCTCTTCAACCTTCTCTGCAGCTTTCTCTTTTGCCTTATTTGAAACCTTTTTAGCTGTTGGACCAAACCATGATCTAAGTTTGCCCATGAGCTTTGCTCGTTTAGCCTTCTTTTTTTCAGAGAACATCTCAGGGTAAATCTTTAATTTGAAGAAGCCGTACTTAATCCAGAATCTTTTAACATCCGGTGCATACTCGCCACCAACTTGAATCTTAACAGAGAGCAAGAATAATACTGTGCCTACTATGAGAATCAAAAGTACAAGTACTACGGCAACAACCCAAAAAAGAATCTTAAGAAATGCCAATAATCAACACCTCCCCCTCTATTTAATTTTAAATAATTATCCGCTTAATTTTCTTCCTCTAATTCCGGGGTTTCCGAAATGTCGGTGTCTTCCCCTTGTTCCGGTTCTTCTTCAGTACCCGGAAGTGCAGGAAGCTCATCAAGCGATTCTATACAAAAGCAGCGTAAGAACGCTGGCGTTGTACCGTAAACAATAGGCTTACCTGGAAGATCCAGTCTGCCCTTTTCTTCGATAAGGTCCTTCTCTGTGAGTGATGTGATAACACCGGAGCAGTCAACGCCACGTACCTGTTCTACAAAGGACTTGGTTACTGGCTGATTGTATGCTACAACAGCGAGGACTTCAAATGCAGCCTGTGACAAAGGCACGTTTCTGCGCATTTCAAGGACCTTGCGGACCTCTTCTGAGAACTCAGAGCGAGTGCACATCTGGAATTTGTCACCGAGGTGCAGAATACACATACCGCCTTGGCGCTCATCATATTCTGCCTTAAGGTTAAGGAGAACTTGTTCCGCAAGGTCCGGCTCTATATCGAGCGCATTTGCGAGCCTGACTACAGGTACTGGGTCACCAGCTGCGAAGAGAATTGCCTCTACGCTTGCCTGCAAAGTCTTTGCGTTCAAGTTATTCAACTCCTTTTTCGTTGTTTAGTGAGAAGATGAGGTCGTCTCCCTCACCTTCTGAGACGATTCGCTTTGCCTTTAAGAGTTCAAGGACTGCAAGGAATGTTGCAACCATATCCGAGCGGGACTCAGATGACTCAATCAGAGACTTAAAGCGAAGATCACCGCCCTTAAGGGCACGGCGAAGTATAAAGATAATCTTTGAAGATACGGAAACAATCTTCTTAGAGACAATTGCTGTGAAAGATGAAACTGGTGGTGGGAGCTTGCGCTGTCCTTTACCGAGAGCTGAGATATATGCATCGAATAGCTCACCAGGTTCATGTAAGAGATGATAGGTGTTATCCCTGTCAATTGTATCAGGCTTGCGGCTCAAATAATCAAAACCGTTTGCCTCATCTGCAAGTTTGCCAGCCATAATCTGACAGTCACGGTACTCAAGAAGTTCTCCTGTGAGTTCTGCTTTAAGTTGGTCTGCCTCCTCGTGCTTTGGAAGAAGGGATACAGTCTTGATATATACAAGACGCGCTGCCATCTCCAAAAACTCAGATGCGATTTCCATGTCGGCTTCCTGCATTTCACGGACATATGCTGTGTACTGGTCAACCAGTGTCACGATTGGGATGTCCATGATATCGAGTTTGTGCTTTGTAATGAGGCTGAGGAGTAAATCCATAGGGCCCTCAAATACCTCAAGCTTGTAATTTATCTTCTCCATACGCCACCTCAATGTAAGCCAAATGGCAAAGATGACATGAAGATGAAAAACTTCATTAGGAAATTCGAAAGGAATTCGATTGGTATAGTCAAGATTCTTGAGAAGAGCAAGATGATGATTATGATGCTGATCATGCCCTGATTCTGCTGAATCTTATACTCGGTCTCTGGCTTTAAGAAAGCACGGAGAATTGTGAAACCATCAAACATTGGAATAGGTAAAAGGTTAAGTACACCGAGCCAAACAGAAATCTGTGCTGTTGTGTAGAGGAAGATACCTACAGCCTGTCCAATTACCAAATGCATAAAGCCAGGTGCCACACTCTCAAGCATGATGTAAACGAAAATCAAAATCCAACCGAGAAGAAGATTTGAAACAGGACCAGCTGCTGCTACGAGAGCAAGGTCTCTCTTCTCATTTTTGAAGTAGCTTGAGTTTACGTGACAAGGTTTACCCCAACCAAAACCGATAAGCACAATCATAACTGCGCCGAGAAGGTCGATGTGATCAAGTGGGTTAAGAGACAACTGACCAGTTGGTTTGATGCTCTTATCACCGAGCTTATATGCGGCATAGCCGTGAGCAAGTTCATGGAGAGGAATACTGATGAAGACTAAGAAGATTGCTGCAACAACTGTTACCACAATCGTAAGCATGCTACCGCTAAACAAAGCAGAAAGTAACATTTGTCCACCTCTCTAATAAACATAATACTAGTAATAATTAAAAATACACATATAAGAGAATACAAGAATTATATT
>R26__coassemble_490_pt1 | contig 24517 bp, 19 predicted proteins | sample R26__metabat2_low_PE_056 | metagenome-assembled genome bin R26 | reverse complement strand
GGGGTATAGCTCAGTTGGTAGAGCAGCGGTCTCCAAAACCGCGTGCCGAGGGTTCGAGTCCTTCTGCCCCTGCCAAAAAATAAGCAGAGAAGAGTAATTCTTCTCTGCTTATTTCTTTATACACCTATAAACATTTGCTCCCAGTACATGACGCCATTCTTGTTATAGCATCCAAATCCTACATGAGTATATGCGGACTTGAGCATGTTTTGATAATGGCCTGGAGAAGCAATCCAGTCATCCATAATCTCTGAAGGACTTTGGCCGTAAGCAATATTTTCACCGGCATCATGCCATTTTTCAAGGCCTGTTCCCTTCAAAGTGTCAAGAATCGTATACCACTCTCTGCCATCAGGACGTTTGTGATTTGAATTGTAATATCTTGAGAGTTCCTCCGCTCTAATTCTTGACATTCCAACAAGAGTTGAATCAAGCGTCAAAGGAGCAACCCCATGTTTCGCGCGTTCAGCATTTACTCTTTTTAGCATCTCCTGCTCAAAGCCAGTATATTGACCAGTTGAGGTCGATGCTTTTGCAGTAGTTTTAGCGGCAGCAGTTGTAGGTTTTGCCGTTGTTGCAACAGCTTTAGTTGTCTGAACTGCAGGTTGCTGCCTGGCCGCTTGTGTGGCCACCTGAGACTTAGTTGTGGCTGTGGTACTCTCATTAGTTGATATAGATTCATTTGTCGCTGTGGCTGTATCAGCAATCTCATCTCCTTTTGTAACAACTGGATTGGTTGTCTCAGAAGATAAAGTTGTATTCTGACCAGTTTGAGCAATTTTTGGTACAGCAACGTACTTTACACCAATTGCAACTGAAGTAAAAAATAGAAGTGCAACTATACAGAGAATTATCTTATCTTTCATTATGTCCAACTTTCCACGACTTCACTATATTTCACAAGGTCCGTCACCGATTTCAACAATATAGAAGTCAGCAGGATAGCCAATCTTCTCCTTGTATTTCTTACCGACAACAAAGATGAAATCATCAATATATTTATCCTTTACGATGCTGACTGTGCAGCCCCCAAAACCTGCGCCAGTCATTCTTGAACCTATTACTCCCTCCTGTTCCCAGGCAGTAGATACGAGAGTATCAAGTTCTATTCCAGTAACCTCATAATCATCACGGAGTGAGATATGCGACTCATTCATGAGTTTACCAAAAGTTTCAATATCATTGTTTTTTAGTGCATCACACGCCTTTATCGTACGAGCATTTTCGTACACTGCATGTCTTGCACGTTTTTTATTTACTTCATTATTAATCTTGTCTTTAATGTCCTCAAATTCCTCTGGAGTCAACTCACCAAGGAAGCTGATATTTCCAATATCTTTTACCGCCTGTTCACACTCTGCGCGGCGTTCATTATACTTTGAATCTTTAAGTCCACGTTTCTTGTTGGTACAAGCAATTATTAGCTTCATACCATCGAGTTTAATAGGTACATACGAGAACTCAAGTGTACTTGTATCAAGAAATGTTGCATAATCTTTTTTACCATTTGCAATTATAAACTGATCCATAATTCCACAGTTTACACCGATAATTTCATTCTCACATTTTTGACCAATAAGAGCTATTTCAGTGTTTGTAATATCAAGGCCAAATAACTCCTTTAAAAAGTAACCAGTGAGAACCTCAACTGAAGCTGATGATGAGAGGCCACTTGCATATGGAATATCTCCATAATAAGCAACATCAAAGCCCTTATCTATGTTATATCCAGCATCTTTCAGCATCTTTACAACACCTAGAGGATAGTTTGCAAAACCTCCCTCTGAAATAACACCTATTTCAGGAAAGTTCTTTGAATAGAAGCGACAGATATTGTCATCGCGAAGGCGGACTGCGGCGTAAGTGCCGATGGTGAGCGCACACGGAAAAACGTGGCCGCCGTTGTAATCGGTATGTTCACCGATTAAGTTCACGCGGCCAGGTGCGAAGAAGGTGCGCACACCCGCGCTGTCGCCATATGCCTTCGCAAAGGCTTCAATTACTTCAGTTTTCATCATTTCTCTGTTCATATGATTACTTATTAACTACCTTAAATTCTATTTCAATAGTTTCGTTTCGTTCTGTTGCGATCAAGAGTCTACCAGTGCCTGCCTTACCACAGGATTTAACATATGTGCCAGCCATACCACCACGAAGCGAAATCATGCTTGGGCCAATAAGCTCAATGTCACCCTCAGTTTCAAGACAAACTGCCTCGTTAAAGTATGTGAGAACATTTCCGTTATTTGAAATTGCCTTCAAATTTACTTCAGCAACATCATAAGTTGTACCCTCAACTAAAGTCTTAGTTGTTGGTGTTGCTTCAAGTTTTACTTCTGTTACTGGAGACATTGTGATCGACTTAATCACCTTGCCATTTTTCATGGCATCGAAGCGATAAACAGTCATATCTGAGCCCCAGTTTCCAACATACTTGTTAAAGATGTCAAATCCCTTATCTATGGTGATTTTATCACGAAGGAGTGCTGTTCCAAGGCCAGCAATAATACTTGGTTTTAGAACGCCACCGAAGCCGTCACACATATATCCATGAACAGCCTTTTTAACGCTCTCAGATGATTTCTCAGAGAGGCCTTCATTTTCAACTAAAAGACAACCAATAAGGTCATCAATCTTAATTGGTGGATGAGGAAGATTAGCATAATCCTTAGTATCTGGTCTAAAGTTCTTAACGAACTCACCATTTTTGAAAAGGCTCACACTATCAGCATTCGTGAAGACATATACATCTCCAATCGAGCCTGCTGGATGCTCGCCAATATCCATTGTTGAAGAAACCGTAAGTACTGGTTTCTCATCACTCTGGCTCGCATAAACAGCAGCTGCAAGCTTAGGATTTCTGTACATATCAAGGACACCGTGGTAACAGATCTTATCACCACTGCCAAAATCCTTATGGGTATTGTAATCAGCCATACACCAACCAAAGCAACCTGAAATGCCGTTATTCTCAGCATACATAGCGTTGAGAACGTTGGCGTGACGAAGAGCATGGCTAAGTCTATGGCGCTCGTCGTCATAGGCTTTTGTTGGGAACATGTGGCCATTAAATTCTGAAACAATGTATGGTTTTGTAAACTTAGGTGTAACAAGTGCCTTCTTTTGAAGTCCAGCGTTATTACCCGTATGAGAGAAGTCATTAAAGGAATAGACATCCTCGAGCATCTGGCTGAACTGAAGGTATCTTACACCGGAAGTCGATCTTGTAGGATCGAGTTTATGAGCAATATCATTTGCCCTTGTGTAGAGCCATTCGTCATCCTGTGACTCATTTACACGAACGCCCCAAAGAATGATACTTGGGTGATTTCTGTACTGACGTACCATCTCTTCTACATTCTTGAGATGCTGTTCTTTCCACTCCATATTTCCTATATGCTGCCAACCTGGAGACTCAGTGAAAACAAGGAGTCCAAGGTCATCACAGGCATCAAGAAAATACTTTGACTGTGGATAATGGCTTGTACGAACTGCGTTGAGTCCAAGCTCATGTTTTAAGACACGGGCGTCGTTCTCCTGCATTGACTGCGGCATAGCGTAGCCGACGTAAGGATAGGCTTGGTGTCGGTTGAGGCCACGGATTTTAAGTTTCTTACCATTGAGATAAAATCCGTCTGCCTTAAACTCTGCGAAGCGGACACCAAAGCGCGTCACATACTTGTCGCTCATGCCGTCAACTTTAAGAGTCGCCTCCGCCCTATACATAACAGGATTATCAACTGACCAAAGTTTCAAATCAGTTGACTTGAGTTCAACACTAAAGTTTCTAAGCGCGTCACATTTTTTGGTCTTAGAAACAAGTTTATTCTTTGAATCATATACCTTGATTTCAAACTCAGAATCCTTTAAATTAAAGCCTTCAGCAGTATTACAAGTAACTTCAAATTGAAGAGTTTTCTCATCTTTTAAACAGGAAGTTGTCTTTACAAAAACATCTTCAATATATGCCTTGTCTTTTATGTCGATATATGCCTCACGGTAGAGACCACCATATGTCAAATAATCAATTACGTGACCAAATGGAGGTATGTTTAATGATTCTCTTGAATCAAGGATCACTTTTATCTCATTGAACTCACCAAACTTAGAGAACTTAGATATTTCGACGGAAAAAGCAGTATAACCATTATTATGTGTGGTTACAAGTTTTCCATTTACATACACTTCTGCCTTATGAGCAGCACCCTCAAAAGTCAAGAATACAAGCTTATTTTCTGCTTCTTTTGGGAGCATGAACAACTTTTCATATACAGATACGAACTGATAATCCCTCTCATCAAGATAGTTGAAAGGAAGTACGGTATTTGTATGTGGGAGCCTTACACTTTCTTTAAGTTTAGGCTCATCCTTCTTATAAAATGTCCAATTGTCATTCAAGTAGATTCTATCCATTATGAATCCTCCTAAATCACGTAAAACTATACTAAATATTATACAAAAAGAGTAGGCTCTTTCAAGCCTACCCTTTTTATTTTACAAATTATTCAATAGCTGGAAGTGCGTTAACATTTTTAGCAAGAGTCTTGCAGTACTCGTTGTAACCAGCATCTGTTTCGCCAACGCCCATATAAGAAGTATGGTCTTTCCACTCTACTGGCATAACGTTCCAGATACCAGGTTTTACGTCAGCAATACCATTCTTGAGGTCAGCGAACTCTACGAATGGCTGTCCATCCGGATGATGAGCTGCTGCAGTATTTACGATACCATCGTTAGCCTGCCAAGCTTCGCCCTTATGAGTTGCATCCCTATAGAGGCACTCAAATGGACTGAACACACGAAGTGGAAGCCAGATATCCTTTGAAGGATACTCGATACCGAACTTACGACGTGTTCTACGACCATAATATGAGAAGTAGTAGATGTTGTCATAAATCTTTGTCTTATTAAGGAGTGCTGTAGCACCGCTTGTTGAAAGCTCATAGTAGATATTATCTTCATCATGATTTACAAGGAAGTCAATTCTCTGATTACCGAGATCCCTTGGAATCTTTTTCTCTTTGCTTGTGAAGCCATAGAACTCCATCTTGAAATCGTAGAATCTTGAGAACCATGTACCAGATGTCATTCTACCAATCTTAAAGAGCATCTTAGCCATTGGATTTACAAGTGGACGACCAGCGTCAGGAAGTGTAACACCGTTGTGTGTACCAGCAAGTGTTGTGCAAGAATGTACCCACTTAGCCTTGCCACCCTTGAAGAGATCAGAGAGATCATCAGGATCTGTGCCTGCTATTTCATCAGGATCACCCTCTGCAAGAAGGTGAATAAGTGTACGAATTGTTGGTGTGCCGAAGCTGTGACCAATAAGGTTGATTTTCTGAATCTTTCCAGCCTCATCAAGTTCACCCCAGTTAGGAACATAACCTGGGTAAGTCTCACCATAGCGGTCATGACCCATCTTCTCAGAATGTACCTTACCGAAGTCAACACGGCCGCCCTTAATCATTGCATAGAGGATACATGCGCGATCTCTCATACCGTTGAAAGGACCTACATGTGGAGTGAAGCAAAGCTGTCCCTCTTCCATAATTGCTTCACGGCCATTACCGTGCCACATACCGAAGCATGGGAAAAATGCGTTAATCTTTGATTCAGATCCCCAGCAAAGGAAACCGTGAACCATAATAACTGGATAGTTATTCAATTTCTCCATAACATTACCTCCAAATTTTTATTGCCGAATAACAATAGCAATAATATTTTAACATATTAAAGTGCACATTCAAACAATTATCATAAAATTAACAAAGATTTTATAATTGGTTATTTTTGTGCAATTTGTTTAGTTTTTGTAAGAATTATTTAACGGAATTTTAATTGCGAGCAACCACCATATATGGTAAAATTACTCTATAATATTATCTATATGTAGGTGTGTAACTATGGCTAAACCAGTTAGGCGTATTTACAAATTTTATAAACTAATGGCTGAGCAGTACGGTGAGTCAAAAATCACATTTGTACTCTATATGCTTCTCCGCCTCATTATCATAGCAGTAATTGTAATGGCAATTATCCGAGGCGATTATGAGCATATATGGCAGTGCGTGCTTGCTCTTGTTATGTTCTGCCTCCCTCCTTTCTTTGAGAGGACAATTAAAGCGGACTTGCCTGCGCTTTTTGAAATTGTAATACTGCTGTTTATTTTCGCATTCTTTATTCTTGGAGAAGTTTTCTCCTTCATGGCACTTGTTCCTTGGTGGGACACAATGCTCCACACATTCTACGGTTTCATATTCGCAGCATTCAGTTTCTCTTTGATTGATGTGCTCAACGATGATAAGAATTTGAAATTTAAACTCTCACCTTTCTACCTATGCTTAAGTTCAATTAGCATCACAATTTTCTTTGGTGTATTGTGGGAGTTCTTTGAATATTTTGCAGACCACTTCCTTGGAAAAGATATGCAAAAAGACTGGCTTGTAAATTCATTTAATTCTACTTACTTAGATCCTGGCAACGGTATGACTCCATATGTTGTAAGCGACATTAAATCTACGATTATTAATTATGCAAATGATCAGCAGATAGTAATCAATGGCTATCTTGACATCGGCATAATAGATACAATGAAAGATCTATTTGTTGCCTTTATTGGTGCATTGGTATTCTGTATTTTCCTTGTTGCTTACCTTAAGTCAAAGGGTAAGAACAAGTTTGCTGCAATGCTTATCCCAGTTAAACGAAATTGGAACGAAGAGCCTCCTGCTCCTTCAGATAAACTTGCAAAACAGATTGCAGATCTCGAAAATCAGCTTGTAGTTCTTAGGGCTCAAGAGAAAGAAAAAGAGATTATAGAGTTCCGAAAAGAAAAGAAGGCTCAAAAGGCAGAAAGAAAATCTGCTAAACAAGAAAAGAAAGACAATAAGAAGGAATAAATTAATGCTTAATTCAACAATTGTAATCATTCCGTCCCTCGACCCGGATGAGCATTTAAAAGAGACGGTCGAAGGCCTAAAGGCCGCCGGCTTCTCACGGTTTGTTTTGGTGGACGACGGAAGTTCAAAAGAGAATAAAAAGAACTTCCCTGAACCAACTGAAGATATTGTCGTCCTCCACCACGAAGTAAACCGTGGTAAAGGCGCCGGCCTCAAAACGGCCTTCGCCTATATTCAGGAGAATCTTCCTGATGCAAAGTATATGGTAACTGTCGATGGTGACGGACAACACGCTCCAGCTGATGCAAAAAAGTGTGTAGAGGCCCTTGGAGACAACAAAAGCCAGGTAATCCTTGGTGCTCGTTGCTTCAGCCAAGATAACGTTCCTCTTCGCAGTAAACTTGGAAACAACATTACATTATTTGTTTTCCACAAGCTCTGTGGCATTCAGATTTCTGACACACAAACTGGTCTTAGAGCATTCCCAACAGAGCTTATCCCTACCCTACTAAAAATAGAGGGTGAGCGTTTCGAATATGAGACCAACATGCTCCTTAAATTTAAGCAGCGCGGTGTCGAGATTAACGAAGTGCCAATTGAGACCGTTTACATCGAAGAGAATCACGCCTCTCATTTTAGAACAGTTCAAGATTCCTTCTTAGTTTATAAATTCATACTTGCTTATATCGCAAGTTCAGCAATATCCTTCATAATTGACATTTCACTCTTTGCAGTGTTCCAAAAGTTATTTACTAAACTCAGTATTGCTGGTACTTTCTTCCTATTTGGGCAAAAGTACACAATGATAAAACTGTTTGCAACAGCTTGTGCACGTCTTATCTCCTCACTGGTCAACTACAACATCAACAAACATAAAGTATTTGACTACGAAGGTGAAGAGAAGGATAAGAATGATCATACCCTTCTCAAGTATTATGCACTCGCCATTCCACAGATGTTCATTTCAGCATTTGCCGTAACAATACTCACCTCAGTATTTGGCATCGCTGATGAGAGAACCTTCTTAACAACTCTTATCAAGGTTTGTGTTGACGTAATCATCTTCCTCGTTAATTATAGAGTACAACGAGTTTGGGTGTTTGCCGACAAACCAGCAAACAATAATTAACGGTGGAGATGAAAAATATGAATGATCTTGAATCTTTGGCTCAAAAGTATCTCGTTGATGAGGACAAAGTTGTAGCTCCTGAAAAAGAACCAGCACCAGCTGCTCCTGTAGCAGAAGCTAAACCAAAAGAGGCAAAACCTAAAAAAAGACAGATTGAACAGGCTAAAGAGCCAAGAGAGCCAAAGCCTGTTAAAAAGCCTGCTAAAAAGCCTGCTAAAAAGCCTGCTAAAAAGCCTAACTATGTAGGACGCTTCTTCCTCTGTCTTGCAACATTAATTCTTATGCTTGTCATCACAATTGCAAGTGCTTGTATGATGATTAGTTACGGTCCTAGCCCAACAGTTAGAAACATCTGTGTCCTCTCTGCGAAGCAGGCAAGTGCTACTAAATGGGTTCCTGGTCTCTTCCTTTCAGATAAGGTTATCGCAGAGATTATGGAAGCCAGCGATAATGTTAGCGCAGACGTAGTAAGCATTGATGATATTACTACAGAAACTGATGATGACGAATGGGAAGATGCTAAAGACGGCATGAAACTCATCTTCCGTCAGGAGGCCAACTTCAAAGCATATGTCCTTCTTGTAAAAGACCCTTCAAGAGTAATCTGTGGTGTTTCATCTGATAACTTCGGTTCTGCAACAGAAGGCATGCGTATCTTCGATATCGCAGAGAAATATAAATGTGTTGCCGCAATCAACGGCGGTGAGTTTTCAGATCCAGGTGGACAGGGCTCAGGTGCTCAGCCAATTGGCATCACCTATTCGCAGGGCAAATGCTGTTGGCAGTCTGGCACAAGCGGCACATTCATCGGCATAGACAAGGACAACAAGCTTGTCTGTGTTGAAGGTATGAATCAGTCTAAGGCTGAGGAACTCGGTGTTCGTGACGGTTGTTGTTTCATGCGTGGTAACGTTATTATTGAACGTAACGGAGACGACATCAAACTCAACTATGCCGATGACAACCTCGGTATCGCTCAAAAGACAGCAATAGGCCAGCGTGCTGACGGAACTATCATTATGATCGTTACTGACGGTCGTTCAACAGACAGTGTCGGTGCAACAAGAAACGACATGATTGACCTTATGGTTGAATACGGCGCTGTTGTTGCTGGATCACTTGATGGCGGTTCCTCAAGTATGCTCTATTACAGAGATTATTTCACTGCTTATAGTATGGACAAGAACAGTCTTGATGAATATCAGCAGATGGGTCTTGTAAATCACTACAAAGCTTTCACAAAACCACGTAGAATACCAACATTCTTTGTTGTAATGCCAGGAGAATAATTATGAAAAAATCAAAATTCTATAAAATTTACTTTTCAGTTATTGTTATTTTCCTTGTAGCTCTTATTGCTGGTCTTATTATTCTCTTCACTTGGCTCAAATCATATGAGCAATCACAGCCATCAACAATTGTTAACTCAGTAATCACCGATTACTTAGATAAAGGAAAATTCATCAATCTCAAAAAGGACTTAGACCTCGAAGTATCCGAATATGAGAACGATGCTACACTTGAATCTGCTTTATCTGCTGCTATTAAGGACAAAAAGCTCACTTTCTCACACAGCTCATTAAAGCCAGAAGGTGTTGACGCAGCTTTCATTATCAAAGCTGACGACTCAAAAATTCTCAATGTATACCTTAAAAAGCATAAGATTGGCAAGGGCTATGATATCGCCTATGTTGAACTTGCAAAAGGTGTAATGAAAACAGTTAATATCGTAATGCCGAAAGGAACTGATATCACTATAAACGGCATCCCACTTGCCGATGATCTCCGTGAAGATAGCGAGTTTCCTTCACTTCCAAGCACAGTTGATGTTAAGACATTAACCCCTACCCAAACTGCTAAAATTACCGGTCTTCTCTCAGAGACTCCAGAGATCAAGGCTACAGAAAACGGTAAGGAAGTTGAAGTAATCAACGAGGGTACAACGTACACAGTTGCTCAGACAATTGACAAAGCCGTTGGTGATAAAGTTCAGCAGACAGCTCAGGCTGCCGCAGAAGCATATGCCGCTTATATGCAGAAGGACGGCTCATTTGGCGCTTTTGCTCAGTATTGTGATTCATCTACACCTTTCTATAAAAACGTTGCTTCTTCGCTCGTACAGTTCGTCAAGAACCATAACGGCTTTAAGAACGAGAATATGTCAGTTACTTCTCTCACAAAGTACTCTGACACACTCTACAGCTGTAGAGTAAGCTTCAAGCACATTCTCCTTCTCAGCAACTCAACTTACTCAGACAACTTTGATAAGATTGTTTTTGTAACAAAGAACAAGGATACATACAAAGTAATTGATATGCAGAACCCTGTTTCATCAACAGAGGGATAAAGAAGGTTTTAATTTGTATTTACAAAACGCAGTAAAACACTTTAAGACAATTACAAAGCACAGACATTTGGTTATGTGGCACTGCTTCAAAGCAGGAATCCCTCTTCAGGGGCTTGTACATGACCTTTCAAAGTATTCCCCAACCGAGTTTCTCGTTGGTGTGAAATACTACCAGGGAAACCGCAGCCCAAATGTTGCGGAACGTATGGAAAAGGGTTACTCCTCTGCTTGGCTCCACCACAAAGGACGTAACAAACATCACTACGAATACTGGTTCGACAACAGTAGAGCCTCAGATAGACTCGTACCAATCGATATGCCTACAAAATACATAATCGAGATGTTCTGTGATAGAGTAGCTGCTTGTAAGGTTTACCGCAAAGAAAATTATAATGATCGTTCAAGCATCGACTATTATAACCAGCACGACTACCTTGTTGAGATGGGACCTAAGACCAAAGAAGTGCTTGAACTGTTAATAAACATGCTCGCTAAAGAGGGCGAAAGAAAAACCTTCCGCTATATTAGGCACATGGATAAACGTGACTAAAGCAAAAATAAAAGGATGACAGCAAATGCTGTCATCCTTATTTTATTATTATTCTTTAGTCATCATCGTCCATATCAAGGAGTTCCCATGTGCCAATAAAAGGAAGGTTGCGAGCCTTACCGTTAGCAGCGTTTGAGATTCCTTGTACCCACATCACAAACAAGAAAAGTGATGCAACGAGGAAGATAAGTAGGAATAAGAATCCAAAGAACTTACTGCTCAAGAATATGATTGCGAGAAGACAACCAACAAAGAACCAATATGTAAGTGAAACTACAAACAATACAAGTGCTTGGTTGGCATGGAATCTTGCAAACTTTGAATTAGGTGCAAAAATGAGTGGAATTAAGAATAGAATTCCAAAATATCCAAGGATTGAGAAAGCCTTGTTTTGCTCAATGTCCTTCTTGTTGAAATCAGCAGTCTTGTCCTCTGCCTCATTCCACTTCTCAGCAAGTTTATCTGCCTTCTCTTTGGCATCTTCCTTTGCCTCCGCAGCTTTCTTTGATGCTGCATCAGATACTTCACTAGCAGCCTGTTTAATCTGCTCTGAAGTCTTAGGCTCTTCAGCCTTTTCTTCTATTTTTTCTTCGAGAACCTCAGTTTCAGCTTTTTCTTCAGCAAGTTCTGCTTCAGCCTTTTCAAGTTCTTCGATTACAGGTTCTTTCTTCTTTCTAGCCATTAGTTTGCACCTCCTACCATAATATAGTCCTTACCAGCTGTAAGAGTTGGATATGTATCAATCTCAAAGAGACCGTCTTTATTAAATACGATTACACAATTAGCATCATCATTATCAAAAATAACATAGATGCGTTCACTGCCTAGGTCAACGTTATTAGCTTCAAGTATTTCAAAGAGAGTCTCTGGCTCTTTATCCTCATCCTTGTCAACTTGAGTCTCCTCGTCCTCATTTACAACAGGTTCCTTATCCTCAGAGAACTGTTTCTCAAAAAGCTCAAAGAAGGCCTCTGGAGACTCAATTCCTTCAGGATTGCAGATGTAAGAAGTCTTAGGAATAATTACTTCTGGCTCTTCGCCATTATCCTCTGCTGGCTGTTCCTTCTCAACAAGGAACTTTGAGATACCAAGGAGCTTTGGAAGTTCTTTATACTCATCAATCTCCATATATTCAAATACGCCATTTGTCTTTGTATTTGCCCATTTAAATACTTGATCTTTCTTTTGATCGGCAACGATATAGCCAACACCAAAAAGAATTAATGCAAGTAAGATTTCAATGAAGAAGAATACTATAAGACCTCTTGAAAGGTTGACCTTATTTCTATTCTTAGCGGCACCAATTGCCCAAAAGATAGCGCAAATAATGTTAATGCCAGGAATAAGTAGAAGAATGAAAGTGCCAACGAAAGCACCTGTTGTCATTACTTCACCATACTTGCGTTTCTTTGTCTTCTTTTCTTTCTTTGATTCCTTCACTGGCTCAGCAGGTGCTGGAGCCGCTACAGGAGTCTCTTCGACAGTTGTCAAAGCTTCTTTATTCTCAGCCATATAAAACTCCTCCTTTAGTTGAAGTAACTTCTACAAATTGAAAGGTTTGTATCTGAACTTGCAGAGAGAGAAATCTTAAGTATATAGCCATTTACCTCTGCAACAAGTACTTCCTTATAGTTTGAAAACGTATCTTTGAAAATAATTCCAGTAAACTTGTTACCGCCCCATTTAGCTGAGGCATTCTTTTCAAGAACCGTGTATCCGTATGAGTCAATCATCTTTTGTGTTGAATCAAGTGCAGCTTCAGCACTCCTATAGTTGTTAGTCTTCATATTTTCATATTGAATAGTAACACTACAGTTCATGCCATTTCCAGATGCAGACATATCCTTAGGTGACCTTGAAGGATTATTCGAAGCATAACTGGTGAGAATCCAATCATTAGGAGCTGCAAACGTAATACCAGAGAATCTACTATAGTAGGTTGTACCCTCAATAGTACCATATTCAAAGCCATCACTGGCTGCTGTAACAGAGCCGGTATCACCACTTGTTGAACCACCATTAAAGATTTGATTATTCAAATCATTTATTTGTGTCACAAGCTCACGACTGATATTAGTTGATGGCTCAGTCTCAATAAACTTATCGAGCGTCTTTACAACAAAAATTGTTATTCCAACAATCATTGCAATAAAGCAGACCGCTACAAAGATTGATACGCCGATAATAACCTTCTCCGAAGTGTTATCGTCGCTTGTAGCACTCTGTGCTCTTTGGAATTGATCGTTTAAGTCGCCACGCATGTTTTCTATCCTTTCGAATTCAAAATATCAATCAAAGAACCTACAGTGTCTATATCGTAAGCAAAAATGCTAATATCAGCATAATACTCACCTAGGTCACGAACAAAATCATACTGGTAACAGCTTGTTGAACTATCACTTATTCTACAAGCAGTCTGAACGTATTTATCCTCATTAATTGTGATTGTTGAGTCATCTGCATAAGATACATCATATTTTGAAGCATATGCGTTTGTACTATCTTTTACAGCAACACTGAACTCATCTAAGTTCTTATACTCACTGAAGTAGTCCTTATTATAGAACGAGATATAAATGCTATCCCCTGAGAGGCTATTTTCAGCATAGAGGTCATATACAAACAGTTTGTTATTCGCAAGTGCTTTTGATGATCCCTCACTACTATAGAGCTTATCAAGCTCCTTATCTGTATAAATGTCCCAAGCTGCTGGAAGTTCAAAAGCAAGATTTATAAAATCTGACTCATAACTATTTGTCTCACGCGTGATTTTTCCTGCTTTAAAATTCTCAACGCCAGCATAGTCATCATATCTACCCTTATACTCACGTTCATCTACTATTGTAGTGTCATCTTCATCGTCAAAATACTTTGAGAAGAACTTATCAATAACATCATCAACGTCATCCTCGTCGAAGCTATAGTTGTTACCATTTTTAAACTCATCCCAAGCGGTATCCCTAAACATAGCTTTAAAGATGAGGAATCCTCCAAGGTATACTAGTCCAATGATGATTGCAGAGCAAAGGAAAACAATAAGGATTATCTTTAAAGGCTTAACCTTTTTCTTTTCTTGTTTCTTGTCCTGCTTCTCTTCTGGTTTAATATCTGGATTTTTGTCAGTCCTAAGATCTGCTCCACAAAACGGACAGAACTTTACATCTTTTTCAATTTCTTTCTCACAGAATTCACATTTCATAAAATGCACCTCCAATATGAGAGTTTTTACTAATTTATTTTACCATAATAGTAAAGCGGCAACAAGTACAACTTGCTACCGCTTTTTGCTTATTTCAAAAGTTTTTCGAGTGCTGCGAGCTTTGTAGATATAATCAAAAGTTCAGTTGCATCAGAGAGTTCCTCAACACTTGGAAATGATGGAGCAATACGAATGTTGCTATCCTCTGGGTCGTTTCCGTATGGGAATGTTGCGCCAACATTTGTAAGCTTAACTCCGCCCTCTTTGCAGAGTTCATATACACGAGTTGCAGTTCCTGGCATTACATTTAAGCTAATAAAATAGCCACCATTAGGATTACTCCACTCAGCAATGCCGAGGTTTAAAAGTTCTTTGTTAAAAGCATTAAGAACAACTTCAAATCTTGGACTAATTATATCTGAGAGCAGTGACATATGCCTCTTGACGCCCTCTAAGTTTTTATAGTAAAGAACATGACGATACTGATTCGCCTTATCGTAACCGATTGTCTGTCTAGCACAGCGCTTCTTGATATAAGCAAGATTCTCAGCATTGGCAGCAAGAACTGCAACACCTGCTCCCGAGAAAGAAATCTTAGATGTACTTGCAAATTCTACCGCACGATTAGGATTACCAGCCTTTTCACATTCATCGAGTATATCGAGAAGCTTATCCTCTCGACCGAAAAGACCATGAATACAATAAGCGTTATCCCAGATGATTCTAAAGTCCTCTGCTGTCTCCATTACTGCGAGACGTTTAACTGTTTCATCTGAATATGTAATACCAGTTGGATTAGAATACTTTGGCACACAGAACATGCCCTTTACAAGTGGATCCCTAACGAGGGCCTCAACCTGATCCATATCAGGGCCTGTCTCAGTCATCTTAACTGGGATCATCTTAATGCCAAGATACTCTGCAATTCCGAAATGTCTGTCATAGCCTGGTGCTGGGCATAAGAATTTAACCTCACCTTGCATAATCCAAGGTTCAGAAGTTTCAGAAGCACCCATTGCATAACACTGCATCATATAGTCGAACATAAGCGCAAGACTGGAGTTACCACCAACGAAGATTTTCTCTGCTGGTACTTCCAAAATTTCAGCAAATAATTCCTTGCATTCTGGAATACCATCTGGGCAACCATAATTGAGAGTGTTGACATTACTTGGTGTTTTATATGGAGTTTTAGAATTCAATGTATCTAATATACCTAGAGTCTCCTGAATCTGTCCCTCAGAAGGCTTACCTCTAGACATATCAAGGCTCAAATTCTTTGCCTTGAAAAGGTTGTACTCGTGAGTACATTTTTCCTTTTCCTGAAGGAGCTCTGCTCTTGTCATTTCACTGTAATTCATAATAGTTCTTAACACCTTTTTAAGATTAAATTAAACAAGAAATACTATAATACATGACAAGCAATTTTGCAAGTTTAAATATAAAATCTTGCAAAAGCGTACTGTTTAACATAAAAATTGCCTATTAATGCAACATTTTCTCGTTGTAATAGGTCACATAAAGTGGTATTATGTTAAAGTATAATTTATATGGGAGGGCCCGTAAAATGGCTAAAGAAACAAAATCTGCTGCAGAGCTTGCTCGTGAGGAACGTAAAGCTCGTATTGAAAAGGCAGGAAATGCTCAGGCTGAGAGAAAAGAGAAAAAGGAAAATCAGTCTAAGGCAAAGAAACGTGCAAAATGGCTTGTTCCAACAATCATTATAGTTGTAGCACTTGTCATTGCACTCCTCTACTACTTTGGTGTTCCACAGAGAACTACAAGTGTTATCAAGTTCGACAACGGTACAAAGATTTCTGTTGCTGAATACGAATACTACTACAAAGCAATTTACAACAACATCGCAAATACATCCTATCAGTACGAACAGTACTACGGTGCTTACTACGGTGAAGGCGCTGGTAAAATGATGACAGGTTTCGATTATGCAAAGACACCTAAGAATCAGGAGTGCACACTAAAAGAAGCTGACACCGGTATTAAACTCGACCCTGAAATCTATGGTGATAATCCAACATGGGCCGATTTCCTCAAGGAATATGCTATTGAGCAGTCAAAGGAAATCACCGCTGTTTATAACGCAGCTATCAAGGCTGGCAAGTCCCTTACTGATGAAGAAAAAAATGACATCGATAAGCAAATTGAAGAGCTCCGCTCAACAGCTGCTGAGAACAACTACTCTCTCAACGCTTATCTTATGCAGACATACGGACGTGGCATGAACGAAAAGATGCTTCGCAAGATTATGACAAAGCAGACTCTTGCTTCATCATTTATGCAGGAAAAAGAGGCTGAATTTAATGCAGCTGTAACCGAGGATGATATTCTCAACTACTATAAGGAAAACCAGAACGAGTACAACAAGGTTTCCCTTCGTTATTTCTCATTTGATGCCGAACCAGCAAAGAACGTTGAAGCTCAAGAAGCTACAGATACATCTGAGGCTGTTGAAGGTACAAACTACACTGATGAAGAACTCGCTGCTATGACAGCTGAGACTCTTGCTGAGAAAAAGGCAGATGCTGAGAGTTTCTATGAATCAGCTAGTGAAAGTAATTTCGATTCTCTCGCATATCAGTATGCTGAAGACGATTACAAAGATTATTACGACACTGACTCTGACACTTACAGTGAAACATATACAACCGCTGCTGATGTAAACTATTCATCACTCGAATCTAACTTTGGTAAGGAAATTGCAGATTGGGCTTATGACTCATCTCGCGAATACGGTGACAAGTTTATGTCAACTCAGAAGCAGGACAACGGCTGCACATCATTTATTATCGTTGTTATGTCCTCTCTCCCAACTAAGGACGATACACTCCAGCCAGTTTCTGCTCGTCACATTCTCTTCTCTCTTACAAAGGATGTAGAAGTTGAAGACGAAGATGGTAATAAAACAACTGAGAAGCAGGATTTCCGCACTATGGACGAAGCAGTTGCTCTTGCAGAAGAGACGCTCGACGCCTGGGTTGAAAGTGGTGCAAAGGAAGAAGACTTTATTAAGCTTGCTGCAGAGAAATCTGACGATGAAGGCTCAGCAGATAATGGTGGTCTCTACGAAGATCTCACTACATCATCATCATTTACTCCTAATTTCTTAAACTGGTGTTTCGAAGACGGACGTAAAGTTGGTGACTATGGCATCATTGAGACAGAGTATGGTGCTCACATCATGTACATGTCATACATCTCTGATAAGCCACAGTGGATGCAGGATATCGCTTCTGCTCTTGCTACAAATGCATCAGATGATTTCTACAGTGGAATTATCGGTGACAAGGCTTACAATGGAAAACTTTCCAATGGCCTCCTCACTAAGGTTCAAAATAGAAATGAAAAGTATGCTGAAAAGGTTGTATCAAACCTCAAAGCACAGGCAGAAAAAGCTGCAACTGCACAGAGCGTTACAGCACAATAATTAATCAAAGGAGTTTTCTATCATGACATTTATTGAGCAATTTGAAGTTTTTAAGAAAAAGACAGAAAAACTTAACGTAGAGTCATTACCAGCTGATCTCGCAATTCAGATGAACATGATTGACGAGGACTGCGGTGGTGCGTTCTATATTGCAAATATTGGTGGCAACTTCGCTTTTGAGCCATATGATTATCACGATCATACTGCTATGCTTACAGCTACTGCTGATACTTTCTCAAAGATTCTTTCTGGTAAGCTCGATGCAACAGATGCTTACTTCCGTGGACTTCTTCAGATTGAAGGCAGCATTGACCATGCTATTGCTCTTGCAAATCTCACAAAGAAGCCAGAGAAGAAGACTGCTACTAAGAAGACTGCTGCTAAGAAAGCTCCTGCTAAAAAAGCGCCAGCTAAGAAGGCTCCTGCTAAAAAAGCGCCAGCTAAGAAGGCTGCAAAGAAATAATTATGTTTGGAGGCAACTGCGTGTTGCCTCCTTTCTTTAAACCTAAAAACAATATAAGAAGGAGAATTAATTATGGCTTACTATTTTGACGAACCTTCAAGAACCTTTGGCGAGTATCTACTCGTACCAGGCTACTCCTCAGCAGATTGTATTCCAACTGCTGTTAGCCTCGCTACCCCACTCGTTAAGTTCAAGAAGGGTGAAAAATCAGCAATCACAATGAACATCCCAATGACAAGCGCAATCATGCAGGCTGTCTCAAACGACACCCTCGCTATTGCCCTTGCAAAAGAAGGCGGTGTTTCATTCATCTTTGGTTCTCAGTCGATTGAATCTGAGGCAGCGATGGTTGCGCGTGTAAAGAACTACAAGAAGGGCTTTATCACATCAACAAGTAACATCACTCCTGATGCTACTCTCGCTGATATCATTGCCCTCAAGGAAAAGACTGGCCACTCAACAGTTGCAGTAACAGATGACGGCACAGCAAATGGTAAACTCCTCGGTATTATCGGTAGCCGTGACTACCGTGTTTCACGTATGGACCCTATGACTCCTGTATCAGAGTTTATGACTCCACGTGAGAAGCTTGTAACAGCTCCTGATGGCACATCTCTTAAAGAGGCAAACGACATCATCTGGGATCACAAGCTCAACGCTCTCCCACTCGTTGATGATAATGACCACTTGACTTATATTGTTTTTAGAAAAGACTATGAATCACATAAGGAGAACGTAAACGAACTCCTTGATGAGAATAAATCTTATATTGTTGGTGCCGGCATCAACACACGTGACTACAAAGAACGTGTTCCAGCACTTGTTAAGGCCGGCGCAGACGTACTCTGCATCGACTCCTCTGAGGGTTACTCAGAGTGGCAGAAGAACACTATCGCTTGGATTAGAGAAACTTATGGAGACACAGTTTTGGTAGGCGCAGGCAACGTCGTAGACGCTGAAGGCTTCCGCTTCCTTGCTGACTGTGGTGCCGACTTTATCAAAGTTGGTATTGGCGGCGGTTCAATTTGTATCACACGTGAGACAAAAGGTATCGGCCGTGGACAGGCAACAGCTCTTATTGACGTATGTAAAGAGCGTGACAAGTACTTTGAAGAGACTGGTATGTATGTTCCAGTTTGCTCAGACGGCGGTATCGTACACGACCACCACGTAACTTTAGCCCTTGCAATGGGCGCCGACTTCCTTATGCTCGGCCGTTACTTTGCACGTTTTGATGAGTCTCCAACAAACAAGGTTCGTATCAACGGACGTTATGTTAAGGAGTACTGGGGCGAAGGTTCAAACCGTGCCCGTAACTGGCAGCGTTATGACCTCGGTGGCGCCGGAAAGCTCAGCTTTGAGGAAGGCGTCGACTCATATGTACCATACGCTGGCTCCCTCAAAGACGGTGTATACACTACCCTCTCTAAGGTTCGTTCAACAATGTGTAACTGCGGTGCTCTCTCAATCCCTGAGCTCCGTGCAAAGGCTAAACTCACTGTTGTATCTTCAACTTCTATTGTTGAGGGCGGTTCACATGACGTAATCCTTAAGGAACAAGTTTCTGATTAATATTAAGCCAAATATAAAGACCAAGTGGATTCCCACTTGGTCTTTAATTTTTGTCTTAGTCTACATCATATCGAGCAAGGATTGCTGCTGGGCGTTTACGCATTGTGTTCCATACTGGAAGAAGTGCGATAAAGATGTTAAAGATGTAAACTGCAAGAATTGTAATAATAAGTGTTGGTATTGTCATGTAGAACAAACCTGTAATCGAAATCCTCTTAACAAGGAATGATTCTAGATAATACATGATAATCATAGCTGGGAGGCTGGTTAAAGTAGTTATAGCAAATGCCTCACCAATGAACATCTTATAGATATCGGTCTTCTTAGCACCGATAGCACGAAGTGTACCAACTTCCTTAATTCTTGAAAGGAATGAGGAACGGGACATCAAGAACATCTCAATTGCAGAGATTGCAAGAATAACTGCAGCGGCGATATATACGCTTCTAACCTGCTCTGCACGGTCCTCGTTATAAGTCTCAAGCGACTTTTGGTACACACCATAAGCGGTATATTCCATCTTGTTGAGCTGTTCAAGAACACCGTCAATATCCTTTGTACAGATCATAAAGTTCTTAGAATCACATATCTGCTTAATATTAATTGTGTTCTCATTTACAAGATATCCTGTAACAGGATTCTCAGGGTCAACCTTGTAGTAACCTGATACAACAAGAAACTTGCCATTTACACGAAGTTTTGTCTCCTTGCCGATTCCAAACTTATCCTGGTATTCATCTGAGAGCAATACTTCGTAGTCATTTACTGGAAGTTCACTCTTACCATACCAGTCATTTGTAAGTTCAATCTTATCCTCGTAGAGTTTGTAATCAACAAGCTGTCCAGTTAAATCTCCATCATTATCTTGAATATCTGTCGTGTAGTCCATGTATCTTCCCATGCTGTCGCCATAGTTTGCTTCAAAAGAATATTTATTTATCATTACAAACTGTGAAGGGTCAACAAAGAAAGATGGGCTACCAGAATCAGATACACCAACGACTGTATATCCATCCTTTAGAAGTGGAGTGTTGAGATAACAATGTCTATCAAGGACATCTTCATTTGTCAAGATACCACACATGCGTGCCTGACAATAATTACCAGTGAGGAACTTCTCAACGAGCCGTTTATCAATTACTATCTCATTTTCACTTTCAGGAAGTCTACCACAGACAATGTCGTCCGAAGACAAGAGATCCTTACTTGCAAGTGAACCTGTGATGTTTGTTTGGCCCACATTCAAAGTCTGGTAATAATCCTTAAACTGAATTTGAAGAGCAACACCTGAATTACCAGGTAATACATAATCAACTCCTTCAAGTTGTGCCAATTCATTATACTCATCAAGATTTGTTGTAGGACGGTCTACCTCAATATAGTTCCTGTTATAGTTTAAGAACTTAGTGTCATCTATCTTATTTGTTGCACCGACACGGCCAACTGCAAAGATAATGAACGCACCAGCAAAGACAAAACCTAAGAGAAGGAGTTTTCTAAGAACTGAGAAACTGAAGAATTTCTTAAATCCAACAACAAGACCACCGAGAAATCTAAAGATTGATGAATAATGATACTTGATGTCTAAGTTTCCGACCTTAGACATATCAAAATCATAGTCTTTTACAGTTTCAAGGTCTATCTCCTGCTTAAAATCGTCTACGACCTCGATAGAGGACGTTTCGTCTATAAGTTCAACGTTCTTAGCGTCTTTACTCTGAATATAAATATTGCCGTTCTTAACGATAATATTAATGTCAAGCTTAGAGTCTCCGTTGTCATAGACATTTACTGCTCTATCTCCTGCCTCATCTTTGAATTCACTGTGATTCTTGAATTCCTTGAGATAGAAGACATTGTCAATCTCATAATCAAGAGCATCCTTGTGGTCATTTTCATAATCGTTGACCACTGAGCCATCCACAACCTCAATGATTCTATCTGCATAGAACTGAGCAAGTGGGCGCTCGTGAGTGACGAGGATGACGAGCCTGTCAGAGGAGATTTTCTTGATGATATTCATTATTTCAACTGAGTTCTTTGAGTCCAAGTTACCTGTAGGCTCGTCAGCCAAAATAATATCAGGGTTCTTTACGAGCGCACGTGCAATACCTACACGCTGACGCTCACCACCTGAAAGCGTACCAGCTGGACGCTTTCTGTAACGCAGAATGCCAAGCTTGTCGAGTACGTACTCGACTCTGGCCTTCTGCTCTTCCTTATCCTTAATTCCTACCATCTTGAGCGCCAGCGCAACATTGTCAAAGACGCTAATGTCATCAATAAGCTTATAATCCTGGAAGATATATCCAACAGAGAGATTACGGATCTTATCTACGCCGTGCATATCATGGCGTGTAATCTTCTTACCATTGATGATAATATTACCGCTCTTAACTTTATCAAGACCACCGATTGCATTGAGCATTGTGGTCTTACCGCAGCCTGATTCACCGAGAAGTGCAACGAGGCCGGAGTCTGGAAGGTTAAGAGATGTGTTGTTTATAGCATGTATTTCGTTCTTTCGGCCTTTGTTGAAATACTTATTAACATTACTAATTTCAATCATACTCTTACACCTCCTCTTTAATTGTTACCATAGTGGACTTCTTAAAGAGCTTACTAGCGTAACGAATACTGATAATTACGGAAATCAATACAACGATTAAATAAACTGCAACGAACTGCCATCCTGTTACAAATTCAGCAATATTGTTTAGAACGTAAACATCTGGGAAGAATTTATAAAGAATATGGAATGCAGCCATTGAAATTATATATGCGAGGTTTGCATCAACAAGAAGATCAATAACCAAAAGATCTCTGCAGACGCTGGTGTTACCACCAAGCATACGAACTGTTGAGTAATAAACATTTCTTGATTTCAAGATAATTCTAATTACGAAATAAGAGATTATGAGAAGAACAATGGCGAGAGTAACTGTGACTATCTGTGTCAAAAGTTCCATTATTACTGCGCCCTCTTCTGACTGAAGAGTATCCTTGATAACAAGTGTGTCATAGCCAGCATCGCGAAGTGCCTCTGCAGTCTCCTCAACTCTCTGCTCATCAGATACGAATACAGACATCTGATATGTGTCATGTTCAAATAGGCTGTTGTAATCATTAATATTTATAAAAATGAAGCCATCACAGTCCTCATATGTCTCCCACTCTTCGAGGTCCATAAATTCTTTAAACTTAGCTTTGTTATATGTACCAGCAATCTTTAAATCGAGAGAGTCTTCATAATATGTATTCTCTACACGAATATTTACGTTTTCACCTACACAGTACATACTCTTAAAGTTGTAATTATAATTTGTAGATACCCAAGCTGTACCTGGTTCAACCTTATTAGAGAACCTTACGGTATACATTGGATAATAATTATCTGATGCCTTGTCTTTAGCATTACCGATAGTTACATATGTTTTACTATAAACATAGTTTGTATTTAAAAGCCTATCGTTTAAGAACTTATTTGTACCTGCGATAAGGATGCTGTGAGAATTTAGCATTACATCGTCCTTGGCGTCCATTATCTTTACACCAACAACTTTATATGTGTTATCAGTCTTATTTTTGACACCGAGGTTAAAAGAAGAATCATAGAGCTCTTTACCAAAGAGTTCATTAACACCCTTCTTTGTCAATGAGACATAATAATTGTTCTTTGTAGCAATTAATAAGAGTTCATCATCCTTCTCTGGCATACGACCGTAGTCAGGAGTAATGTCCTTATACTCATCCACTGATACAGCATTACCATAGATATAGGCATAATCATTGTCATCAACAGATTCAAGAGAAACTGGTGAATCAACGAAGAGGTCCTGAGTGATAAGACGACCTACATTGTCCATCTTTGAAATCTTGTCGATATCAGCCTGTGTGAATGCCTGCGCCTCTTTATTCTTATCTACATTCTTTACAATAATTCGATTAGCCGAAGTGTTGTCGAATACCCAGCTGTAACCCAATATACCATTCTCCCACTTCTCAGACTGGAATATACCAATCTCCATCGTTAGAGCAACAGTAATAAATATGAATACGAATGTGAGAAGTAAGAATTTAATAGGGATATTAAATGCGTTTCTAATACCGAGACGAACTTTAGTAAAGAATCTAGTATTTATATATTCCTCAGTAAGAGCAGTATCCTCTACCTTTTCTTCGCGGGCATTAACTACGCTGTCCTCAAGCACCTTACCATCATGCATCTTAATCTTTCTTGTAACGTAAGGAGCAACCTGATCATAGTTATGAGTAACGATGATTACGAGTTTTTCCTTTGCGATTGATGCGAGAAGTTCGATAATGCCAGCAGCGGACTCAGAGTCCAGGTTACCTGTTGGCTCATCCGCGATGATAATAGGTGTGTCCTTTGCGAGAGCACGAGCGATAGCAACCCTTTGCTTTTGACCACCAGAGAGTTTGGATGCCTTCGTGTTCTTATACTCAGTAAGGCCAACCTTATCAATGAGTTCGTTTACACGTTTCTTAATGTCTTTGTTCTTTGTGCCACCTAGCTGCATAACAAGGGCAATATTTTGATAAACTGTGTAGCTATTTACCAAGTTAAAGTTTTGGAAGATATTGCCAATGTATTTGCGCCTGTAATCTTCAAAGTCTTTTTCTGTGTAATGGGATGTCTCCTCACCATTAACATACATCTCACCCTCTTCATATGTGTCGAGGCCTGAGATAACGTTAAGCAATGTGGACTTACCACTACCAGACTCACCGGTAATTGCGACAAATTCACCAACATCAAAGTTTAAATTGATCTTGGAGAAGCCAACTGCAATTACGCCCTTGGTGTAATAAAACTTTGAAACATTTTCAAGTCTTATCAAGAGTTTGTCCTCCTAAATAAAATTTGTATGAATACTCTAACATTATAC
>R26__coassemble_473_pt1 | contig 25090 bp, 22 predicted proteins | sample R26__metabat2_low_PE_056 | metagenome-assembled genome bin R26 | reverse complement strand
CTTTGAGTTTTGTGTTCTCTAACTTTAGTCTTTCTAATTCACTTAAGTTCTTGCTAGTGTGAAGAGCAGCATACAAATTGCCACTTTTATTTCCTCTATGCTCTTCAAAAAAATAATCTTCGCCATATTTTAAATATTGATCTTGCCACCGTTTAACTGTTGATGTGCCTGTACCTAATTCTGCGGCAACTTCTCTAGAACTTGCTTCTCCATTGGCAAGCATTTTAGCATATTTAATTTTTGTTTCTGGCTGATAGTTTGTTTTTCTCTTGCCGATATCGCTCATCAGACTAACCTCCTTCTTAAAATTTGAAATGGTGGAAGCAAAGTCTTGCTTTGCTTCCGATAATTGGACAGTAGCGCAAACATAAACAGAAGTCAAGGTCTTTAGAGCGAAGCGTGCCTTTACTTCTGTTTTGGTTGTGCTACACAAAAAAAGAAAGTAGACACTTTTTTAAGTGTCTACTTTCATCTTACACCTTCATTATGCCCACCTTCTTTATTTTATGCTATTAAGTTTCTTTTTATACTGTTTCCACTCTGGCATACACCTTGTGAGGATTGCTTTGAAGTCTGCACTGTGGTTTGGAACTACAGTGTGTGCGAGTTCATGGAGGATGACATACTCAAGGCATTCGACTGGATGCTCGGCAAGGCGAACGTTGAGCCAGATTTTCTTTGTCTTTGTGTTGCAGGTGCCCCAGCGAGACTTCATAGCCTTGCTCTTCCACGAACTGCAGTGTAGATCTGTGTAGGACTCCCACTGTGGGAGAAGTATCTCTACGCGCTCAGTGAGCTGGTCTCTGTACCACTCTTTGACAAAACTTTCCTTCTGTTCCTGTGTACAGCCCTCTCTGACGATGAGTGTGGCCGTTTTGTAGCCATCTTCGTTAACTTGCTCAGTTGGAGTTAAACTGTATCTAGTGTCCTCTAGGACAACGAGAGAGTAGAGCTCTCCCCAGATAGGAATAATGTCGCCTGTGTCATATGTTGGCTCGGCTGTTACGGGAGTGTCTTTTATCTTCTCGACATTCTCCATAATCCATTCAGCTCGTTCATCGACAAACTTCATTATTTCTTTGTCGGTGACATAGAGTGGCGCAGTCACTAAAACCTCCCCAAGGGGAGGCTTTACGTATATGTGCATATTCTTAATTCTTTTCTTTTCTACCTTGACAGGTATGTCGCCGAGAATTAAATTCATTTAATAAGTGAAACTCCTGTCATCTCTTCTGGCTGTGGAAGGCCAAGGATTTTGAGAATAGTTGGGGAGAGGTCGCAGAGTTTGCCACCTTCACGGAGCTCGACGTTACCGCAACCGATTACGGCAAATGGCACAGCATTTGTTGTGTGAGCAGTGAATGGAGAACCGTCAGGTTCATACATCTTATCTGCATTGCCGTGGTCGGCGGTGAGGAGAATTACTCCGCCCATCTTTTCAACTGCGTCCTCAAGACGGCCAACACATGTGTCGACTGTCTCAACAGCCTTTACGGCTGCCTCGAATACGCCTGTGTGGCCTACCATATCACAGTTTGCATAGTTTATGATAATGACATCATACTTGTTACTTAAAACGGCCTCAACGAGCTTGTCAGTAACTTCTGGTGCACTCATCTCTGGCTTTAGGTCGTATGTTGTTACTTTTGGACTTGGGATGAGGATTCTGTCCTCGCCCTCGTTTACTGTCTCAACACCACCGTTGAAGAAGAAGGTTACATGAGCATACTTCTCTGTCTCTGCGATACGAAGCTGAGTCATATTATTCTTTGCTAGGTATTCGCCAAGAGTGTTGTTTAAGTTCTGTGGCTTGAAGGCAACCTCAACGTTAGGCATTGTAGCATCATACTGTGTCATGCATACGTATGTAACAGGGAAGTATGTGTGCTCAAAGCCGTCAATCTGTGGATCAACAAATGCACGGGTAATCTCACGTGCACGGTCAGGGCGAAAGTTGAAGAAGATGATACTGTCATTTTCTTTGATTCTGCCATGATCTTTGTTGTCACAGTGGTCGCACTGACCGTCACACTTAGCCTCTGGCTCAATGATTGTTGGAAGGACAAACTCATCAGTGATGTGTTTGCCGTCGGCATCGATTGAGTCGTATGAGAGCTGAAGTGCCTTAATAGGGTCTGCCATGTGGACACCATTTCCGTTTACGAATGCGTCGTAGGCCTTGCCTACACGCTCCCAACGGTTGTCACGGTCCATGGCATAGAATCGGCCTGTGATTGTTGCAATCTCGCCGATCTCATTTTTTTCCATATATTCAAGGAGCTGTCTAACATACTCAATACCTGAAGTTGGTGGTACGTCGCGGCCGTCAAGAATACAGTGGACATATACTTTTGTTAAGCCATTCTTCTTTGCCATATCAAGAAGGGCAAAGAGGTGACTTAAATGGCTGTGTACGCCACCGTCTGAGAGAAGTCCCATGAGGTGGAGTGCAGAGTCATTTTTTTTGCAGTTTTCAATGGCACCGAGGAAAGCCTCATTCTTGTAGAAGTCACCGTTTTTTACTGACTCGGTGATTCTTGTAAGCTCCTGGAATACAACACGACCAGCTCCGATGTTGGTATGACCAACTTCAGAGTTGCCCATCTGTCCGTCAGGAAGACCTACGTCAAGGCCTGAGGCGCCAATTGTTGTATGTGGACACTTTGACATTATACGGTCGAGTCTTGGTGTGCTTGCGGCAACGATAGCGTTGCCGTAGGTCTCATCAGGGACCCAGCCAAAACCGTCCATTATGCAGAGTACTACAGGTTTCTTCATTCTTTAATCCTTCTTATTTAGATGCTGCTTTAACGATGATTGAGAAGTCCTCAGCCTTGAGTGATGCGCCGCCGATAAGGCCACCATCAACGTTGTACTTAGAAACAAGGCCCTCAGCGTTCTTAGCGTTCATAGAACCGCCATACTGAACTGTAGTTGCCTTCGCAACGTCCTTGCCATATTTCTCTTCGATAGCTGCACGTACGAAACCGTTGCCCTCGTCAGCCTGGTCATCAGTAGCAGTAACGCCAGTGCCAATGGCCCATACTGGCTCATAAGCGATGATTACATTCTTCATATCTTCAGCTGATACGTTTGTAAGAGCCATCTTTGTCTGGAACTTGAGGAGAGTCTCTGTGTAACCGAGCTCTCTCTGCTCGAGTGTCTCACCAACGCATACGATTGGCTTGAGACCAGCTTTTAAAGCTGCGAGTGTGCGAAGGTTTACTGTCTGGTCTGTCTCACCGAAGTATGTTCTTCTCTCTGAGTGACCGATTACAACATATTCAACACCTGCCTCAACGAGCATAGCTGCTGATACTTCACCAGTATAAGCGCCACTCTCTTTGAAGTGAACGTTCTCAGCACCGATTTTGATGTTTGAGCCCTTTGCTGCCTCGACTGCAGCAGCAATGTCGATGAAAGGTACGCAGAGAACTACGTCACAGTCAGCATCAGCTACGAGTGGCTTCATTTCATTGATGAGTGCTGTTGTCTCAGATGGAGTTTTGTTCATCTTCCAGTTACCAGCGATAACTGCTTTTCTTGTCTGCTTGTTCATTGGTTTAAACCTCTATTTCAATTAAATTTTTAGCGATCATTCATTGCAGCGATACCAGGGAGATCCTTGCCCTCAAGGAACTCGAGAGATGCACCGCCACCTGTTGAGATGTGAGTCATTTTGTCACCGAGACCGAGCTGGTTAACTGCAGCAGCTGAATCACCACCACCGATTACAGTGATAGCATCTGACTCTGCCATAGCCTCAGCTACAGCGAGAGTACCCTTTGAAAGTGTAGGGTTTTCAAATATGCCCATAGGACCGTTCCAAACAACTGTCTTTGCCTTCATAACTTCTTCCATGAAGAGGATAGCTGTTCTTGGACCGATGTCTGCGCCTTCCTTATCTGCAGGGATCTTGTCAGCGTCAACAATCTCAATCTCCACTGGAGCGTCAATTGGGTCTGGGAAGTCCTTGATTACTGCTGTGTCGATAGGGAGGAGAAGCTTAACGCCCTTTTCCTCTGCCTTCTTCATCATATCTTTGCAGTAGTCAACCTTGGTCTCATCGAAGAGAGATTTACCAATCTCATAACCTTTTGCAGCGAGGAATGTGTAAGCCATACCACCGCCGATGATGAGTGTGTCTGCCTTATTTAAAAGGTTCTCAATAACTGAGAGCTTGTCAGCAACCTTAGCACCACCGAGGATGCAAACGAAAGGACGCTCAGGCTCGTTAACAGCGTTACCGAGATACTTGAGTTCCTTCTCGATGAGGTAGCCAGAAACTGCTTCATCAACAAAATCTACAACACCAACTGTTGAGCAGTGAGCTCTATGTGCTGTGCCAAAGGCGTCGTTTACAAAGATGTCAGCGAGTTCGCCGAGCTCCTTTGAGAAGCTCTCTTCGTTCTTTTCTTCTTCAGCTCTATAGCGAGTGTTCTGAAGGAGGATGATGTCGCCGTCGTTCATTGCAGCAACTGCAGCCTTTGCATTCTCGCCAACAACGTTGTCATCGGCAGCAAACTTTACCTCACAACCGAGGAGTTCTGAAAGACGAACTGCAACTGGTGCAAGTGAGAGCTCAGGCTTTGGCTCACCCTTTGGCTTACCGAGGTGAGAGCAGAGAATTACTTTACCACCATCAGCCTGGAGTTTTTTGATTGTAGGGAGAGCAGCGACGAGTCTGTTCTCATCAGTGATTTTGCCCTCTTTGAGTGGAACGTTGAAGTCGCAGCGAACAAGTACGCGCTTACCTTTAACGTTGATGTCATCTACGTTCTTTTTGTTGAATGTCATTTTTAAACCTTCTTTATTTACTAAATTGTTCTTCAATGCTTGGTGCTTTATAGCAGAGTGTTATAGCTGCTTTGCTTGCTGTATAAGATGAGATAGCGCCGAGTTTATAAACAGCTACTGGTGGATAACCGAGCTCTTCTTCAATGAGCATAGCGATAGCTTTTGCCTCTTTTGCACGTGATGCATAGCCGATTGCATAATCAGGTTTTGTATCACGGAGTGATTCTACGCAGTAGCCAAGGAACTGGTCGAAAGAAGTGTGGTCACCCTTGATGATTGGGAGCTCAACAGCTTTCTCACAGTTGATTTTAATTGTTGGGAATGGGTGGTATGAGCCGGCAAACTGGACATACTTCTTCCAAGGTCTTGTTGAATCTGGAAGTGAAAGTGGGATATTGAAAGCATCGATGATGATTGTCATTCTGTTGATGCTATCATTTATCTTTGCAATAATCTCATCAACTGATTCACCTTCCTGTGCAAGCTTTGCAGCTTCAAGAACGATAAAGCCAGCACCCATTGTGTAACTCTTTGTGTTGATGATCTCTATACGTACATCGGCTGTTGGATTTTGAGTCTTGAAGAGCTCAATTGCCTCATTAGCTGTTCTGTACATTGGGAATGCATCTCCGCCAGTCATGATAATGATGATACTGTCGAAGCCACATGATACAGCATTTTTAAATCTATCGAGGTAAACTGCTGCAGGGATAGATACGCTCTTAATTTTGTCTTTAGGAGCAGGGAGAATCTCATAGAAATTCTCTGGAGTAAAATCAATTCCTTCGTTGAAGAAACGATCATCGATGTTAAAGGTTGTTGCAAGGATTTCTACATCGTAGTCCGTAACGAGATTTGCTGGCAAGTCACAACAAGTATCTGTGATTATCATTGTCTTACTCATATTTGTTACCTCCTAATTTATGTTTGGTTATTTGCATCAGACCATTTGTAGTTGTGGAGCTCACCACTACAGAGTAGGTCCGGATAGTCCCATTGTCTAAGCGTTTCGTAGACGGCAATAGCGACGGAGTTGGACAGGTTGAGGGAACGACATTCGTCCATCATTGGGATGCGCACGCAACGTTCGGGATGGGCGAGGAGGAGCTCCTCAGGAAGTCCTTTCGTCTCTTTGCCAAAGAGGAAAAACGCGTTGTCAGGATAGGTGGCATCACTGTGGCGATTTAGTGCCTTTGTGGTGAAATAGAAGAAGTTGCCACCCTTGTTCTTTTCAAAGAAATCGTCGAGATTTTCATAGTATGAAATCTCGAGAAAGTGCCAGTAGTCAAGGCCTGAACGCTTCAGGTTCTTGTCTGTCACCTCAAAACCCATAGGTTTTACTATGTGGAGACGTGCGCCAGTGCACGCACATGTCCTCGCGATATTGCCTGTGTTTTGAGGGATCTCTGGCTCAACTAAAACTATATTTAATACAGCCATTATTTGTCCTTTGTGATATCAATAAGATTATCAACTACCTCAGCAAGATACTTGGAGTCATCGATGATTGATTTAAGATTCTCTTCAATCTCGGCATCTTCCATGAGATTTTTGCCCTCTTTAACTTTTGTTGCTGTCTCATTGATCTTTTTAACGTGAGGATACATATCGTGGGAGATACCCTTCATGACTTTTGCCTTAATCTGTTCGCGCTCACGAAGTGCTTCTTCATCACGCTTTTCAGTTTCAAGACTCTCACGCTCTATTGCTATGATAATCTGTGAGAGAAGAGCATTGATACATGACTCGGTTTCCTCAGACATCTCTTTCTTTGAACAATCAATTGATACTACACCGACAGTTTTGTTGTCACTTCTAATTGGTAAGTATTTATGGCTCGCTGCAGTAAATTCTACCTCTCCGTGACCACATTTTGCAGAATTCTTGAAGCACCATTTCTTAGCTTCGTTTTCATCGTGCTTGTCAATGTCAAAGTAGAACTCTACCTCAGCCTCTGCGAGTTGAGTTAAAGCCTCATCAGAATATTTGATTACATTGTCACGTCCGTGAACAGCGAGAAGTCCCTGAGAAGCTTTATAGAGCTTCTTGTGAAGGTTCGCACTCTCTCTTGAACTCTCAATCTGTTTCTGAAGTCTTACAACGAGAAGGTTTACAATAAGTGCAACGATAAGGAATACACTTGCTGTTACTGCAAAGTTTCTTGTGAAAGAAACCCATACATATCTTGGGTCAAGGAAGAGGAAGTCATGTGTCAAAACAAAGAGAACAGATGAGAATACTGTTGCAAGGAAACTCTTAGTCTGCATGATGATGATAAGAATACCTAGCAAGTAAATCATGAGAAGGTTCTCTGAGTGAACACTATAAATGTCGAATACATAGGCGAGAAGAGTTGTTAAAGCATAGATAACAAGCACTTCCGCTGCATTTCTGAGTTCTCTTTTAACTAAAGATTTATTCATTTCTTTTTGTTCCTTTTTTCTGAGATGCTTTCTTTGATATCAGTGCCAATTCTTGCAAGAGCAAGGATTATGATGTAGACCTCAAGTCTGGCAATAATCATACCCACAATGAAAATCCACATTGTAAAGTTATTCATTTCAGGACCTACGATACCGATTGACATACCAACGGTGCCGAGGGCTGAGAAGAACTCAAACACTGAATCTCTAAATCCATATCCATTAAGTGTAAGTCCCCATGTGCCAAGAAGGCCGATGAATATGTAGATGAGAATGTATGTATAGTTTTGTGACTGGTCATCCTTTGTGATAGTCATACGCTTACCAAATTTGTTGATTCCGCGTGACTGGATAACACGTCTTGGCTGAATGTTCTCACGAACATCATAATATAAACTCTTGAGAGCAAGAGCTATGCGTCCTGCCTTAACACCACCGGCAGTTGAGCCCGTATGTCCACCACAAATCATGAGGCAGAGAATTGGAATTGCAGCATAGCCGAGTCTTGGAAGGAATGCATCTACAGATGAAAGACCTGTAGTTGTTATTACTGAAACTACCTGGAAAACAGCGTTGTCAATTGCACTTAAAACAGATTCACAGATGCCTGTAGTCAAAAGCATAACTGTTACTAAAGGAGTTACAAGAGCAATGAGAAATGCTGTGACTTTTGTCTCAGAATGTGAGAAGAAGTCGCGTGCCTTACCACGTAAGAGCGCAAGTGTTGCCATAAAGTTTGTACTACCGACAAGCATGAGCACAATTGTTGTGATGTCGATACCGATAGTGTTAGCAACACCAATCTTTTCGGCGCACCAGTAACCAATACTGTTGTTCTTTGTGGAGAAGCCACCAGTTGCAACAGCGGAGATGGCATGGTTTACAGCATCGAAGAGAGGCATGTCGAAAATCACGTAGAGGATAGTACCACTTATGATGGAACCGAGATAGATATACATGATTGTTCGCGCCGAGTGGATAAGGCTTGGAGTAAGTCTATCTGTATGTCCCTCTGCACTGAAAAGCTGCATACCATAAACATTTGAAAGAATGGAACTTAGGATAAGAATAAGTCCTACGCCACCAAACAAGTGAAGAATTGAACGATAGAGGAGGATCATATGTGTTGATTCCTCACAGTTCGTAACTGTAAAACCAGTTGTTGTAAAACCACTTGTTGTTTCAAATATGGCCTGTGTAAATGTATAGTTGCCACTCATCATAAATGGGATAGCACCTATCAAGATAGATACAAACCAGATGAGTAGAACAATGACTGAGCCTTGGTGCCTCTGAAGGTTTCTAATCGAGTGTCTTGGAGTGAAGAGCTTGATTAGATAGCCTAGGAATATGGCAAGGACACCTGGAAATGCAAAGCATGGTAACTGATAAACTTCTTCAGGATAGAAGAAGAGGAGGACGAGCGGGATAAGCATGATGAGTCCTACCATCATTATTACGTATGCTAGAGATCCAAATATCGCAAGGTAGTCTGAAAAACGTGAGTTTTCATTATTTACCATAATTCAACCTCTGTTAGTTAGCTATTGCAGCCATAACCTTTTTCTGATTCTCTGGTGATGAGAGGATAAGAAGCTTATCACCAGATTTAATCTCTGTATTACCATTTGGGACAATCATATCGGCTGATTTTCTAATGATACAACCGATGATGGCGTTCTCTGGTAATGTGATATTCATAAGAGTCTTACCTACACAACCGTAGTTAGGCTCAACAAGAACTTCTGTGATGATTACCTTGTCGTCCTCAACAGACATAGTCTTAATCAAGTTTTCAACTGTAGCAGCCTGAGAGATGTACTGGGCAATCATATGAGTTGAAGATATTACGGTGTTTACGCCGAGTTCTTTAAAGAGGTCGGCGTTCTTAGGGTTTGCTACCGTGCAGATAACTTTCTTTACGCCAAAGCAGCGCTTTGCGTACTGGCAAATTGCTAAGTTATCTGCATCACGATGAGTGAGGGCAACAAGTACATCAAAATCTTTGATGCCTGCCTCCTCAAGTACAAAGTACTTAGAAGGGTCACCATGATATACCGGAATCTTATGTGTTGATGAAAGATAATCACAGTATGCTGCGTCATCGTTGATAACAACTATTTTATGTTTTTTCTTAACGAGATCTCCGATAAGGAAGTCGGCCTGTGTACGGCCACCAGCTACAACTATTCTCATTAGTTTTCACCCTCCTCATCACTTTCGAGCATCTCTTCGAAGATACCCATTGTTAATTTGAAAGGATAAATACCCTGGATATTGAAACCGTCTATGAGCTTTTCCTTGTCTGTGTCCTCAAATCGAACATAAACATTTGGAACACCAAAGATTCGGCTTGCAATCTGGGCGATAAGGTTGTTAAGGTTGTCGTTACCTGTGCAGGCAACAAGCATTGCGGCATCGTCTATGTCAACATACTTAAGTGTTTCAAGGTCGATACCATCAGCCTTAATTTGAATACCACCAAAGGCTTCTGGAAGCTTCTTAAAAGCATTCTCTTCATTGTCGATTACAATAACCTGATAGCCTTTGTCTGAGAGCATAGTTGCGAGTCTACCACCGAGACGGCCACAGCCGACGATGATAACACGCTCTTTTCTTTCAAATTTCATAAATCTCACACTCCTTAGAGCTTATGCGAGTTTCTCAATACTCTCTTTAAGCATCTTAATCTTTTCTTCAACCTTAGAAGCAGATGCCTTTGTCTTTTCAACTTCAGCCTCAGGAGCCTTAGCCATGAAGCCTGGGTTGTTGAGCTTTCGGCTGAAGAACTCAAGATCCTTTTCAGCATCCTTAAGTTCCTTTTCGAGTCTAGCTTTTTCTGCGCCAAGGTCAACGAGTTCATTCATTGGGATGAAGATTTTAGCATCCTCAGTAATAATTTGAACAGAACCCTCAATCTCAACATCTGAACATACTGTTACAGATGAAGCAGATGCGAGACGCTCCATGTAAATTGTTCCCTGCATGAATGTTGTCTCGAATGGCGTGTCGATGAATACCTCAGCCCTCTTTGAAGGAGGAACGTTCATCTCTGCGCGTCTATTACGGATAGCCTTAACGGCTGTCATAATACGCTCAAATTCAGCTTCGTCCTGAGCGAAGTTCAAAGCCTCATCATATTTAGGGTAAGAAGAAATCATGATTGTCTCACCATCGTGAGGGAGAGTGAGCCAGATTTCTTCAGTGATGAATGGCATGAATGGGTGGAGGAGCTTGAGTGCGTTTGAGAGTACGTAGATAAGTACTGCTTTAGCATTTGCAGCTTCCTCGCCGCCCTGCTGGAGACGAATCTTTGCAATTTCGATATACCAGTCACAGAAGTAATCCCAAATGAAGTCATAGAGCTTCTGTACTGCGATACCGAGTTCGTAGTTATCGATATTAGTTGATACATCTTTTGCAAGAGTATTGAGTTTAGAGATAATCCACTTGTCTTCGATAGCAAGTTTTTCTGGAACATGAGGAGCTGTTTCAGAACCATCGAGATTCATGAGTATGAAACGAGCTGCGTTCCAAATCTTGTTAGCGAAGTTACGAGATGCCTCAACCTTCTCAGTTGAGAAACGCATGTCGTTTCCTGGGCTGTTACCTGTTGCGAGAGTAAAGCGGAGGGCATCAGCGCCGTACTGGTCAACAATCTCAAGTGGGTCAATACCGTTTCCGAGAGATTTTGACATCTTTCTGCCCTGAGCGTCACGAACAAGGCCGTGGATGAGTACAGTGTCAAATGGTTCCTTACCCATCTGTTCGCATGATGAAAAGATCATACGTGCAACCCAGAAGAAGATGATATCGTAACCAGTTACGAGTGTATTTGTTGGGAAGTAATGTTTGAGTTCTGGAGTCTCGTCTGGCCAACCGAGTGTTGAGAATGGCCAAAGAGCTGATGAGAACCAAGTGTCAAGTGTGTCAGGGTCCTGGTGGATATGCTCGCTGCCACAGTGAGCGCACTTTGTTGGTTCCTCACGAGCTACAGTGATCTCACCGCAGTCGTCACAGTACCAAGCTGGGATTCTATGACCCCACCAGAGCTGACGAGAGATACACCAGTCCTTGATGTTCTCCATCCAGTGGAAATATGTCTTGTCAAAACGGTCTGGAACGAACTTAACATTACCGTTCTTAACGATGTCAATTGCTGGACCAGCGAGTGGTTCCATGCGTACGAACCACTGCTTTGATACGCGTGGTTCAACTGAAGTGCCGCAACGGTAGCAAGTGCCTACGTTGTGCTTCATTGGTTCAACCTTTACAAGGTAGCCCTTTTCTTCGAGTTCCTGAACAAGAGCCTTGCGGCACTCATAGCGGTCCATACCGCGATAACGCTCAGGTACTTCATCATTCATAAAGCCATCGTCAGTCATAACGTTGATGATAGGGAGGTCATGACGAAGACCAACTTCAAAGTCGTTAGGGTCATGAGCAGGAGTAATTTTAACTACGCCTGTACCAAAGTCCATCTCAACGTACTCGTCTGCGATAACTGGAATTTCTTTATCCATTATTGGAAGAATTAAGTTTTTACCAACGAGGTCTTTATAACGCTCGTCATCTGGGTGAACAGCTACAGCTGTATCACCGAACATTGTCTCAGGACGAGTTGTTGCGAGTACGAGTTCACCAGTGCCATCAGCAAATGGATAACGAAGGTGCCAGAATGATCCGTCTTTCTCTTCGTATTCAACCTCTGCGTCAGAAATAGATGTGAGGCAATGTGGGCACCAGTTGATGATACGCTCACCACGGTAGATGAGGTCCTTCTCATAAAGTCTGTTGAACACTTCGACAACTGCCTTTGAGCAACCCTCATCGAGAGTGAAACGCTCACGGTCCCAGTCACATGATGAACCGAGCTTCTTGAGCTGCTCAACGATACGTCCACCGTACTGAGCTTTCCAGTCCCAAGCGCGCTCAAGGAATTTCTCACGACCGAGATCCTGCTTTGTTATGCCTTCCTTTTTGAGTGCTTCTACGATCTTTGCCTCTGTAGCAATAGATGCGTGGTCAGTACCTGGAAGCCAAAGAGTATCAAAACCCTTCATTCGATGATAACGAATTAGGATGTCCTGTAAAGTATTGTCGAGAGCGTGACCCATGTGAAGCTGACCAGTGATATTTGGTGGTGGAATCACGATGGTGTAAGGTGTCTTACTCTCATCTAAATTTGCGTGAAAGTACTTGCCCTCAAGCCAGGACTGATAAATTCGGTCCTCAACCTCAGAAGGGTTGTACTTTGTTGCGAGGTCTTTCATTAATAATTCCTCCAAAGAATATAATTCTTTAAGTAACTAACTTAAAATTTGTTATATATTTAACTAAATCATTATATATTTTACCTTAGATAATTGCAAGAGGAAGTTGCCTTGACATAAATGGTTCAAAATTCTATAATTTTTGGTGTATTTTTGATATGAAAGTGGTAGTTTCATGGAGTTAAAAAAGATACTTGAAACAGTTGAATATGAGGTCATAAATGGCGATATTTCTGACGTAAATATCAGCGATATAGCCTATGACTCAAGGAAGGCAACAGACGGTACTGTCTTTGTTTGCCTCGTTGGCGCGACGGCTGATGGACATGACTTTGCAGGCAAAGCATATGAACTCGGTTGTCGTGTTTTTGTTGTTGAAAAACAACTCGAATTAAATGATGATGCAACACAGATTAAAGTCCCTGATACAAGAGCTGCTTTGGCTCTCATGTCAGCTAACTTCTTCGAGCATCCATCAAAGACTGTTAAAGTTGTCGGAATTACTGGTACTAAAGGAAAAACTACCACTACTTTCATCGTAAAATGTCTCCTCGATAACTGTAGAATCAAGGCAGGTCTCATCGGCACAACAGGTGCAACTTGGGGTGACAAAAACGTCCCTACAGTGAACACAACTCCTGAGTCATATGAGACTCAAAAAATCCTTCGTCAGATGGCTGATGATGGAGTTGAGGTATGTGCAATTGAAGTCTCGTCTCTCGGTGTAAAACAGCACCGTGTTGACGGTCTCGATTTCTTCTGTGGCGTCTTCACAAACATCTCTCCTGACCACATCGGTGGAGCAGAGCATGAGTCATATGAGGAGTACTATTCTTTCAAAAAAAAGTTCTTTGAAATGTGCGACACAGCAGTGGGCTGTATCGACGATGAAAACACTGAGGATATGATCTCTCCAGCAACTGGTAAGAAGTACTATTATGGTTTCTCAGATAAGGCTCAGTATAGTGCTGGAAATCTTATACCTACTAGTGATGAGAGCTATCTCGGCACCGCATTTAATTTCATCAAAGACGGTGAAAAAGAGGACAGATTTGAGATAAGCCTTCCAGGTAAATTCTCAGTTCAGAATGCCCTTGCAGCCATCTGTATTTTGGACCTCCTCGGCGTAAGCAGGACTAAGATTAAGAAGGCACTTATGATGGTAAGTGTTCCTGGTCGTGCACAGGTTTTGACAACTGATTCTGACTACACAATCGTAGTTGATTATGCTCACAATGGCCTCTCACTTGAGAGCCTTATTGAGACAATAAAAGAATATAAATTTGAACGTATTATCACTGTAATCGGAACAGTGGGTGACAGAGCACAACTTCGCCGTGAAGAGATAGGCACTGTCGCTGGAAGACTCTCCGATTACACAATCTTCACAACTGATGATCCAGGTTTTGAGGACCCTCAGAAAATCTGTAAAGAGATGGCAGATTTCTTGAAGAAAGAGAATAAGAACGCCAAGTATGAGATTATTGTCGACAGACAGGAGGCAATCGTCCATGCTATCGACATTATGAAGGACACCGACATTCTTCTTCTCTGTGGCAAGGGCCATGAGACTGCTCAAAAAATCAAAGGTGAAAAAGTCCCTTATAGTGAATTTGAAAGTGTAGCAATTGGCCTCGAAAAGAGAATCGATAAGGACTATAAAGAATACAATAAAAAATACACATTCAAAGAAGAAACAGATTTTGAAGCATTTGATAAATTTGTAGCTGACCACAAGGGTGAGTACCAGCAGACAAGCGTTTGGCCACAGGTTAAAACTGCGTGGAAACCTTATTACTACGCTGGTTTTGCTGATGATGAGAGAGTTCTCACTGCGCTTGTCTTGGAGCGTAAGCTCCCACTTGCTGGCAAGCTCTGGTACGTCCCTTGCGGAGCAGTATGTGACTACAAGGATACAAATCTCCAGAGAGAATTTGCAAGGTTTTTAAAGGATGAGATGAAGGCTCATGGCGCATTCTGTGTAATCGTTGACCCACTTGTTCCACTTCGTATTGATGGCGAGGAACAAAAAGAGGGTGTAGTGCTCCACGAACTCTTCACGAACCTCGGCTATAACCTCAATACAGATCTTGATTCATATACATATAAGCACCCGGTTCAGACAATGATTTCTCTAAAGGATGATGCAGGAAATGAAATCCCTGCAGAGACAATCCTCAAGGGCTGTGAAAAGGGTGTTCGCTACTCAGTAAGAGTGGGCGCAGGACGTGGCCTTTTCTCAAAGAAATATTCCTATGACGACCTCATTAATGACCATCAAGTACTTGAAGATTTTATGAGCGTTATGGGTGATACATCTGACCGTAATTCTTTTGTTAATAGGGATGAAAACTACATTTTAAATCTCGTTAAGAATATTAAGGATTACACAGATATTTCAATTGTTTACTATGATAAAGCCCTTGATAAGCAGCTTGAGGCAGACCGTAGAAAGAGACATGATGAGATAATTGAGGAACTCAAGGCAGCTCCTCAGAAGAAGGTCAAAGGTCTCCAGGAAGAAGCTTCAACTTTAGAGAAAAATACACAGAGCTATAACCAGAGAGTTGAGGAGACATCAGACTATCCTGACAACGCTAAGATTGCAGTTGCTGGTGGCCTTACAATTCGCTATGGTGGAACAGCTTCTTGTGTCTTTGGCGGAACTAAAAATATTGTTAGAAACAACACTCGCTCAAGTCACTTTTTGAACTACTTTAGAATAGAGGAAAGTGTCAGGGAGGGAATGGACTTCCATGACCTCGGATATGTGCTCTGTGAGAACCCAAATCCAAGGACAATGGAAAACGGAACTTTAGGTGAGTGTAAACCACGTGAAAACTTCGTAGGTATAATGGATTTCAAGCTTTCATTTGGTGCAAAATATTATGAGTTTATAGGTGAATATATCCTTGTTGGAAACAAGTTTAAGTACTGGATTTATAAGGAGTTTATGCCTAAGGTTAAGAAGCTAAAAATGAAGCTTGTAAAGCTCATTCGAAACATCAAAAAATGAGAACACTTAACTACACGATTACAAGTGAAAATGATGGCAGCAAAGTCCTGTATTTTCTCAAGGGAAAAGCAGGGCTTTCCTCGCGTTTAATAAGGAGTTTGAAACTCGTCGACAATGGCATCATGCTCAACGGTGAGCATGCGAGAACTGTCGACGAGATACACGAGAATGACGTCCTCACAATCAACATACCCGAGGATGTTCTGACAGAGGATCTCTCTGAGTATGATGGCGCTGATTTTGGTGACCTTCAAATCCTCTATGAGGATGAGGATATCTTGGTGGTAAATAAGCCAGCTATGCTTGCTATTCATCCATCCCACAACCACCAGGGCGACACCCTCGCAAACCTTATCGCTGCGTACTTGAAGAGCAAAGGCAAGAAGGCGACATTCCGTGCCGTTGGCCGTCTCGACAAGGGCACTTCCGGCATTGTCGTCTGTGCGCTCAACGCCTTTGCTGCCAACAAACTTCAGGGCAAAATTGAGAAGACATATTATGCAATTCCAAGTGACATTTTCACTGAGAATGGAAGTATAGAGGCACCTATATTTAGACCGGACTCAATTAAGACTTATCGTACTGTTGATGAGCGCGGAGACTACGCCCTGACACATTACAAAGTTCTTCAATCTGGAGCCCTTCCCGATGGTACAAAAGCATCCTTCGTCAAGGTCAATATTGTCACTGGCCGCACTCATCAGATACGTGTACATTTCGCGCACCTAGGCGCTCCGCTCCTCGGCGACACTATGTATGGCACAGCAAGAGCAGATATATCTCATCAGGCCCTTCATTGTGGTCATGCAGAATTGTTACAACCTTTTACAAATTGTAAGATATGTATTGATGCGCCACTTCCACAAGATATGAATGAAATTATATGCAATCTACACAAAATTTAGGTAAAATCTATTTTTTTACCTAATAAGTCTTTTAATAAAGAGAAATGTGTGTTAAGATGTTTGTAACTGATTTGTAATAAATTCTATTTTTGTAATAAATTCGCAATTGGGGTGTTAATCACTTGGAAAAGTTTGTTATTAATGGGGGCAACAAGCTTAACGGTGAAGTTAATATAAGCGGCGCGAAGAACTCTGCTGTAGCAATTCTTCCAGCCACATTACTCGCACAGGGTATTTGTCGTCTAGAGAATATCCCTAACATCAGCGACGTTACCGTCATGCTAAAGATACTCAAGAATATGGGTGCCAAAGTTAAGCTCGTTAACGAAAGCACTTATGAAATAGATACTCGTTCAGTAACATCATTCACAGTTCCTTATGAACTTACACGTCACCTTCGTGCATCCTATTATCTCATCGGTGCACTTCTTGGTCGTTGTAACTCAGCAAGAGTTGCTATGCCAGGTGGTTGTAACTTCGGTGGTGTTCGTCCTATCGACCAGCATCTTAAGGGCTTTGAAGCACTCGGTGCAACAGTTACTATGGAGGAAAATGCCATAGTTAACACAACTGCTGATCAGCTCACAGGTAACTCCATCTACATGGACGTTGTATCCGTTGGTGCTACAGTAAACGTTATGCTCGTTGCAGTTAAGGCACGTGGCCTCACAGTTATTGAGAATGCTGCAAAAGAACCACACATCGTTGACCTTGCGAACTTCCTTAACTCTATGGGCGCTGACATCCGTGGTGCAGGTACTGACGTTATTAAAATCCGTGGCGTTACATTCCTTCATGGCTGTGACTACTCAATTATTCCTGACCAGATCGAGGCAGGAACATATATGACAGCTGTTGCTGCAGCAGGCGGCGACGTGCTTATTAAAAACGTAGTTCCTAAACATTTGGAATCTATCTCTGCAAAGCTCATCGAAGCTGGCGCAGAAGTTGAAGAATATGATGACTCAATTAGAGTTGTATCTGATGGTAACCTTTCAAAGTGCAACATCAAGACTATGCCACACCCAGGTTTCCCTACAGACATGCAGCCACAGTTCGCAGTAGCTCTCTGCTGTGCACAGGGTACAAGCATTATCTCTGAGGGCGTTTGGGATAACCGTTTCAAGTATGTAGATCAACTTGTTCGTATGGGCGCTGAAATCGAAGTTAACGGTAAGGTAGCAGTTATCACAGGTGTTGACCACATCAATGGTTCACCAGTTAAAGCAGACGACCTTCGTGCAGGTGCTGCAATGATTATCGCAGGCCTCATCGCAAAGGGCAGAACCGAGATTGAAAACATCGTTTATATTGACCGTGGTTATGAGAACGTTGTTGAAAAGTTTAAGGCAATCGGTGCTGATATTGAGCGTGTAACATTTGAAGATGAACCTTCAAAAGAAGTTCGTACTGCAGGCTAATTATGAAAATAAATGGGGTGCATAATGCACCCCATATTTTTTAGGAGAAAATATGTACAAGTTGTGTTCACTCTTTTCCGGTAGTTCAGGCAATGCCACTTTTATCGGAAACGAGCATGAAGGCGTCCTTATCGACGCTGGAAAAAACTGCAAAAATTTGGTGATAGCTTTTAACAACGCGGGTATTGACCCTACCGCTGTTAAGGCGCTTTTCATCACGCATGAACACAGCGACCATATTGGTGCACTTAGAGTTTTCGCAAAGACATATAAGATTCCTGTATATGCTAACGAGAAAACACTTGAGTATCTCGACAATACAGGAAACTTGGATGGAGACTTCCCGGTATACGTGATCAGTGACTACGCTGATATTGGTGATTTTCATATTGAGGCACATAAGACTTCACACGATACTGTCGCTCCCCAGTGCTATAGCGTTCTTCTTCCTAATCTCGATAAATTCTCTGTAGTTACAGATACTGGTCTCATCACTGATGAGGCTCTTGATGGTATACTTGGTTCAAAGGCAATTCTTCTTGAATCAAACCATGACACCAATATGCTCAGTGCTGGGCCATACCCATATTACTTAAAGAGACGTATCTTAGGCCCGCTTGGCCATCTTTCAAATGATATTTCGGCTGAGGCATCAGTAAGACTTATCGATAGTGGTACAGAGCACATAATACTTGGTCACTTGAGCGAGGAGAACAATGTCCCAGAGCTTGCATATCAAACACATGTATCAAGGCTGTTCCAAGAGGGAGCGGTATTAGGTCAGGACTACACTTTAGAAGTTGCAAAGAGGCATGAGCCAACTTTTTTGGAGGTGTAAGATGCTAAACATTAATATTATTTGTATTGGAAAGCTCAAAGAGAAATATCTCCGTGATGCCAGCGCAGAATACTCCAAAAGGTTGACTGCCTTTTGTAAACTAAATATAATTGAACTCGATGAATATTCTTTGCCAGATAATCCATCTGACGCCCAAATCAAACAGGGCCTCGAAAAAGAGGGAAAGGCAATCCTTGATAAGATTCAAAAAGATGCCTTCGTATATGCGATGTGTATAGAAGGTAAGCAGCGTTCATCACCAGCTCTTTCAAAAGAGATTCAGGATATTGCCCTTAACGGAAATAGCAATATCACTTTCATAATTGGCGGATCATTTGGTCTCTCAGATGAGGTTAAAAAGAGAGCGAATATGAAACTTTCAATGTCAGAGATGACATTTCCACATCAACTTGCCAGAATTATGCTTTTGGAACAGATTTATAGGGCTTTCCAAATCTCATCTGGTGGTAAGTATCATAAGTGACAAATAACGTAGTATAAAGGAAAGGAGGAGGAATATGGCTACTAAAAAGACTGAGGATGCAGCTAAAAAAACAACCAAAACTGCTAAAAAAGAAGAACCTGTAAAGTCAAACGCCTTGACAGAAGATAAAAAACCTGCCAAGAAGACCACTAAAAAGGTAGAAAAGCAAGCAGAAAAAGCTGAGCCAAAAACCTCCAAAAAGTCCACAACTACGAAGAAAACTACCGAAAAGAAGGTAGAGGAAAAGAAGCCTGCTGAAAAGAAAACAACTACCAAAAAAACTACAAAAAAGGTAGATGAACCAGCAAAAGAAGAGAAGCCAAAGAAAACTACTAAAAAAGCTTCTGAAGATAAGAAACCTGCTGAGAAAAAAACTACAGCTAAGAAGACAACTACTAAGAAGGAAGAACCAAAGGCTCGAGAACCTGTAAAAGAGAAAAAACCTGCAGAAAAAAAGACTTCTACTACAAAGAAGACTTCTACTACAAAGAAGACTTCTACTACAAAGAAGACTACAACCACTAAAAAGAAAACATCAGAGGCTAAGGAACCTGCTCATAAGAAGGAGACGAAGCCAAAGGAAGAGAAAGTTGTAGAAGAGCCAAAGCCAATAGTTGAAGAGCCTATTGAGAAGCCAGCAAAGGTTGAACCTCAAAAAGGCCCGGTGGCTTTCCAATGGCGCTATGTAGTATTGTTCATACTGGTTGGACTTATTGCTGTATATGGACTTAACCTATTTAAGAATAGTGTTGCTAACGCTAGAGCGTATGCAAAGATGATGAATGAACTCGCAACAGCAGATCATAGAGTTCCAACTACAAAGCCTAAGGTTAAGGAGAAGTCTGACGGCGCCACAGAGACATGGTATGTTCTCTGGGAGGAATATGACCGTACAACTACTACAGAGGCTCCAGAGGAGACCACGGCGCCTCCTGCGACAACTGCTCCTGCCTCGCCAGAGGAGCCTGCAACTATAAAGAAGGAAGAACCTGCTAATACGGAGCCTTCAGAGGGTGGAGACTCAGGAAATACAGAGCCATCAGATAATCCTTCAACAGATGAACTAACAGACCAAACGGATCCAACTGAGGCTGGCAAATCATAAAAATAAGACCCTTTAGGAATTAACCTAAAGGGTCTTTTATTATGTATGTTTATGATTAGTAGTTTACTGACCAGAATTCCTGGATTGAGATACCAACTACTGTGTTAACTGTGACTGCATTATCGCCATCACCTGTGTTGTTAACGTAGATGTATGTTGGAACATAGTGTGTAACATAGTCGAGGTAGCCATTGTATGAAACTCTAGCCTGGATTACAACACCCTTTGTTGTTGAGTAAGCTCCTGTGTACCACCCACTGATGTCGATGACATCTGTACATGTCTTTGAGTAGTTGAGGGTGCCCTCTGGGTCTGGCTTAAGAGTGATTGTAAGTGTGTAGTAACCATCAGCATATGTGGATGTTGCTGACTGAACCATACCGGCTGTAAGTGTGCTTGAAATTTCGCTATTTTCAATAGGGAATTCAGCTATAACTTTATCGTGACCAACATATGCGTGAGGGTTGTTGCTTGTACCCTCTTTTACACCGGCGATTGCAAGGATTGTCTGTACTTCAGAAGATGGAGATTCGAGGTATTTAATTGTTCTTGATTGAAGTGTTACAGATGTAGCCTTTGACTTAACCTGGTTTGCAGAGGCATTGTAAAGAGCAACGATGCTACTGATATTTGTTGAATCAGCTACAGTCCCATTTGCTGGAGCGCCTGTCATGTCTCTCTTTGTAACTGAAGGTACAGTTACAGGGTCTGTAGTTGGTTTCTTTGTGACTGTAGGAGTCTGAGTCTTTGTTGTGGCTGGAGCCTTCTTTACAGCCTTAACCTGGTAGTAATACTGTGTGCCAGATATTGCCGCCTTATCAGTGTAAGAAGTCTCTGTTGTAGAATCAAGGTATGTATAGCCACTTGATTTATTTGTGCTACGGTAGATGTTGTATTTTATAGCACCTGAAACAGCTGCCCATTTAATTACAGGATAACCACTCTTATTTGTTGTGGCGTTTGAAGAAGAGATTACTGATGAGCCACCAGCAAATGAGATAGGTGTATCTTCATATGCTGATACGCCACCACCTGAATAACTACCACTATAAGCGATTGTACCTGCCTCTGCTGTGTCATCACCTTCAATATCACCGTTGAGATATGACCAGATATCAATACCTGAGTCTGCAGATGTTGTAGTAGTTGTTTTCTTCTTTGTTGTGAGAACGACATTGTCGTCGTCATCACCACAAGCACTAAGGGAGAAGATCATCAAAAGCGCAAAGAGAAGTGCTAAGATTCTTCTAGTTGTTTTCATAAACATACCTCGATTGATTTATTTTATGAGTAAGAGATTGTCCACCACTGCTCAAGTGCTACTGCGAAGTACTCATCTGTAGCATAGAAGTAAGCTGGCATATATGAGTGGAGGTTAATGAGCTGTCCAGCTGCATTAATTGTTGCTTCGATATATACGTCTTTGCAAGCCATATATTTGAGTTTACCTACTGAAAGTGGAACTGCAAGATCAGAAACTGCTGTTGCTGAAACAGCCTTGTTTGAATAATTCTGAGCCTGGTCAGTATCATCTTTTACTTTGATAACAATAATTGTGTTGTCGCCTGATTTTGTCATTGTTGCTGACTTGACATCAGCTTCTGTGAGGTTGCAAACATATGACTGCTTCTCAACGATGAAGTCGTTCTTGATGCTTGAACCTGTAACAACTTTAGCTTTGGTATCATCTTTTTCAGAGAAGGCGCTCTTAACGATACCAGCTGAAATACCTGAGATATTGCCACCGAGTTCGACATACTTCTCACGTGTTCTTGTGCATGTAACACCTGAAGTGTTTGATTTGATTTTGTTGGCAGCTGTTTTATATGTGTTTACAATATCAGCAGTTGTTGGAGCTGCTGGAGTATTGCTGTTACCACTATTGTTTGTTGGAGCAGTCTGTCCACCGGCGTTGCTATTTGTTTTACCAGCTGTGTTGCCACTCTGCTGATTAGTAGCTGTACCATTTGAAGCAGGAGCAGCTGCTTTGTTCGAAGACTTCTTAACTGTTTTTGTTACTGTTTCACCTTTTTCGTTTACTTCAGTAACAACTTCAGTTTCTTCTTCGTCCTCAGGTTCTGTTGTCTCTTCTTCTGGTTTTGTCTCCTCGGCAATCTTATCCTGATTACGCTTTGGGTTTTCCCAGATTACTTCGCCTTTTACGACACCGTCCCATCCGAGCTTCATGAAGTCCATGTCAAGTGAACAGCCGGTGAGTGTGAGCATCATAACAAGAGTTATGATGAGAGCGGATAAACGTTTGCTTTGTTTCATTGGGTAACCCTCCCTGGGAATAATATAATACAATGTTTTTAATATATGAGCGCTATTATTATAAAAGAAGTTACACTTGTTTGCAAGTATGCATTGTGATAAGATATCTTGCTGTAGGGAGGTGAAAAAATGCTACAGAATTTCTTGATTGTTAGTCAACAGGTACTTGTGCTCTGCTGTCTTATGGCACTTGGATTTATATGTAATAAGATTCATTGGCTTGATGCAAAAGCAGTTAAGAGTATTACAAATATTGTACTTTTCTTTGTAACTCCATGTGTAATCATCGATTCTTTCTCACGTGATGTTGATCCTTCACTTATTTCAGGGCTCATTGTTGCTGCCGTAATAGCATTTTTCACTTTCGGTTTTTCAATTGCATTTGCGCATCTCTGTATAAAGGATAAAGACAAAGACATAGAACGCGTATATAGGTATGCTTCTATCTTTGGCAACTGTGGCTTTATGGCGCTTCCTTTAGAACATGCGGTACTCGGTGATATTGGTACCTTCTACGGCACAGCTTTTATTGCAATTTTTAACCTCATAGTCTGGACTTATGGTGTCTGGCTTATGAGTGGAGACAAGGCAAATATCAAGGCAAAGGCCTTATTTACAAATCCTGGTCTTATAGGTACCGTGATTGGAATACTTCTTCTTGTAACAGGATTTAGATTCCCATCAGTTATAAGTACAACAATTGGATATATGGCAGATTTAAATACGCCACTTCCGATGATTGTAATTGGTTATTATCTCGGTAATTTGAGTGTTAAGAAGATTGTCTCAAACAAGAAACAGTATTTAATTGCATTTTATAGATTACTTTTAATTCCTGGCGTGATGCTTGTTATTATGCACTTTGCAAAAGTCGACCCGGTTGTTATGGTTGTATCAACAATCGCTGCATCGGCGCCTACAGCGGCAAATACGGCCATGTTCGCAACGCTTTATGACAAGGATGCTGAACTCGGCGCCCAACTGATGTCGGTGACGACACTGCTCTCACTTATAACATTGCCATTGCTTGTGGCGCTCGCACAAACTTTATAAATAACAAAGCCGAGAGGGTTTCCTCTCGGCTTTTTGCTTTGTTTAATTATTTCTTTTTCTTCTCTGAAGCACGCTTGTCGTTGATTTCCTTCATGTGTTCTTCAGTGATGAGTTCAACACCGTTTTCCTTTGCCCAGTTAACACAACCCATGAGAGCTGTCTTAAGGAATGGACGTGGAACCTTGTTGAGCATCATAAGAGCCTCATCTGTGAATCTAATCTTGTCGTCGCAACGGTCAGCTGCATAACGGATAGATGCAAGGTCAACTTCCTTAGAAGCTGGAATTGGCTCAGCGTGTGGCTTTGTGATCTTAGGGAACTTTGTATACCAGAAGTTCTTAGAATCACGATAACCGTAATCAACTGGTACTGGTGGGAAGTCTGAAGCTTTAACACCGTTAACGATAGCGTTATAATACTTCTCCTTCATGAGAATCTTGTCGATCTTAAGTACGAATGTAGCACCGAGAGGTGATGTAATACCGTTGAAGTTGTTGAATGGACCCTCATAACCGTCCATCTGACCTGGCTTCCATTTGCCACCGTCTTCAAGAGAGTCATCCCATGTACACTCGATTACCTGGAAAGCATCTGTGAGTACTGGAGGACGATCAGGATCTTCTGGACCAGCGAGACCTTTTTCTACAGGCCACTTGAAGTCAGGCATCTTATCTGATGAAGGACCAGGGAAGCCAAGACGTACAGCTTCTTTGAATGTCTTTGGCTCATCAGTGATGAAGTTGAGTGCGAGTTTCTTTGTGCGAAGAAGGTTCTGGCATGTGTTACTGTTGTTTCTGCAGTTAAGTACCATAGCGTAGTAATCTCTACCTGCAACATAGTAAGGGAATACAAGTGAGTATGAACCTACGTTAAGGCTACCATCTGGATTCATAGTAGTAATACATACTGTTGGCATTGGGAAGAAGAGAGATGTCTGGTAGAAGTTATCTACTACTCTCAAATCTTTGAATGAACTCATTTTTATTACCTCTTTTTCAAAAATTATTTTCTCGTTATTTGGAAGCTTCTTCTTTGAGGGACATTGCCTCATCGAGCATTTTATCAAGCAGAGCTTCAAACTGCTTTTGCTCGTCCGCTGAGAGGGCAGAGGAGACCTTGTTTACCCAATCATCGTATACGTTGACTGCATCCTTAATAAGATCGCGTCCAGCGTCTGTGAGATTGATAAGGTTCTGTCTTCTGTTGTTTGGGTTTACTTCTCTAGTTATGAGACCTTTTGTCTCAAGAGATACGAGAGCCTTCGCAACAGTTGTCTTGTCGAGCATATAGGACTTTGAAATCATGTCCTGTGGTGCGTTAGGATAGAAGTTGAGGAAAGAGCAGATTGTGTACTCTGTGTCGTTAACTCCCAAATCCTTTGTTACAAGACGTCCGTAGTCTCTACCGCAACGGAATAATAAGGTGAATTTGTTGAATTCCATATGTTCACCACCTAGGGATAATTGAAAATTCAACAGTTGAATTTTCAACTAAATTATAT
>R26__coassemble_453_pt1 | contig 25738 bp, 25 predicted proteins | sample R26__metabat2_low_PE_056 | metagenome-assembled genome bin R26 | reverse complement strand
CTTTTTCTATAATATATTATATAATATAACGGTTAATGTGGTGCTTTGTTTATAATTTTAAACTTCACATATTAAATATTCTAAATAGGAGGTGCATTTTTTGAAACTTGGAATTGCAATAACAATTATAATCGTAGCTGCAGTTCTTTTCGCAATCATCGGCTTTATCGCTGGTGCAGCGTATAGAAAGAAAACAGCTGAAGCCAAGATTGGCTCAGCAAAAGAAGAAGCTACTAGAATTATAAATCAGGCTATGACAACAGCCGAGCAGAAGAAAAAAGAAGCAATTTTAGAAGCAAAAGATGAAATTCACAAGCAGCGTTCAGAGACCGAAAAAGATCTCCGTGAACGTCGAGCTGAAGTTCAGCGACAAGAGCACAGATTAATTCAAAAAGAAGAGAACATTGATAAGAAGACAGACGCACTCGAAAAGAAGGAAGAAATCCTTGCTGAAAAGATTAGCGTAGCAGAGAACAAGATTGCTGAAGTTGAGACAATGAAGAAATCTCAACTTGAGATGCTTGAAAAGATTTCTGGCTACTCTAAGGAGCAGGCAAAGGCAACCCTTCTCAGACAGCTCGAAGAGACACTCGAGCATGAGAAGGCAGTTCGTGTCCTCGACTACAAAGAGCGTCTTAAGGATGAGGCAGATAACATCGCACGTGAGTACATCACAACAGCTATCCAGCGTTGTGCAGCTGACCACGCTGCAGAAGCAACTGTCTCTGTAGTTGCTCTTCCTAACGATGAGATGAAGGGCCGCATTATCGGCCGTGAGGGTAGAAACATCAGAGCCATCGAGCAGATCACTGGTGTTGACCTCATCATCGATGATACACCAGAAGCTATCACAGTATCATGCTTTGATCCTGTACGCCGTGAGATTGCTCGAATGACTCTCGAGCGCCTTATCTCAGACGGCCGCATCCACCCAGCTCGCATTGAAGAGACAGTTGAAAAGTGCAAGCGTGAGGTAGAGGCAACAATCAAGCAGACTGGTGAGCGCGCTGTTGTTGACGCTGGCGTCGGCAACATCCACCCAGAGCTTGTCAAACTTCTTGGCCGTCTTCGTTACAGAACATCATACGGCCAGAACGTACTCAACCACTCACTCGAAGTATCATATATCTCAGGACTTCTCGCTGAGGAACTTGGCGCCGACGTCAAACTTGCAAAGCGCGCTGGTCTTCTCCACGATATTGGTAAGTCAATTGACCACGAGTATGAGGGTACACATGTACAGCTCGGTGTTGAGTTTGCTAAGAAGTATAAAGAGAACGACAACGTTCTCCATGCTATCCAGGCACACCACGGCGACGTAGAGCCTAAGACAGTTGTTGCCTATATCGTACAGGCAGCTGATGCTATCTCAGCTGCACGTCCAGGCGCACGCCGTGAGAACATTGAAAACTATATCAAACGTCTTGAGAAACTTGAGGAGATTGCAACCTCATTCGACGGCGTTGATACATCTTTCGCTATCCAGGCTGGCCGTGAGGTTCGTATCCTCGTTAAGCCTGAGCAGGTATCTGATGATAAGATGGTACTCCTCGCTCATGATATTGCAGCAAAGATTGAATCTGAACTTGAGTATCCAGGTCAGATAAAAGTTAACGTAGTTCGTGAATCACGCGCTACTGATTACGCAAAATAAGGTATTTGCCCTAATAGAGAGGAGGCGAAGGCCATGAAAGTATTAATGGTTGGCGACGTAGTCGGCACCAGCGGTCTTAATTTCCTTCGCCGAGAACTTCCTAAGTTAAAACAAACTTATAAAGTTGACGTCTGCGTTGTTAATGGGGAAAACGCTGCTGACGGCAACGGCATTACTGCTGTTGCTGCAGAGCATATTTTCACTTCTGGCGCAGACGTTATTACAACTGGTAACCACGCCTTTAGGCGCAGAGAGGCATACTCATATTTTGATGATTGTGCTTTTGTACTTAGACCTTTGAATTACAGGTCTGCGCCTGGCAGAGGATTCTGCGTTATTGATAAAGGATCCTATTCTGTCGGCGTTATCAATGCTCAGGGAACGATGTATTTGGATCCTTTGGATAACCCGTTCTTCGCTGTTGATAACGCGCTCCAGGATTCGGTGCTATCTAAGTGTTCTGTTATCTTAGTTGACTTCCATGCGGAGGCAACGTCAGAAAAGAAAGCTTTAGGCTTCTATCTTGATGGCAGGGTGTCCGCAGTGGTTGGAACACATACACATGTACAGACATCTGATGAATGTGTTTTGTCCTCGGGTACTGGTTATATCACAGACCTCGGCATGACTGGACCATTAGATTCGGTTCTTGGAGTTACTCCTTCAATCGTAATCAATAAGTTCAAGTACAACATGCCAACAAGGTTTGATTGGAAGCAGGGCAAGTGTGAACTTGGCGCTTGCTTGTTCGACATTGATCCTTCAACGGGTAAATGTCTATCTGTTTCCCGAATTTTAGTAAAGGAGGAATAAGCTTTGAAGAGATTTGTATGTCTTGTTCTTTGTCTTCTTATGCTCTTAGGGCTCTGCGGCTGTAAGGGCGGCGGTAAGCTGAAGAATAAAGGCGGTACTGAAGTTTCTTCAAAACCTATCAACCTCGCTTACTCAAGAGAAGAGGGACTCAACCCATTTAAGTGCAGCAGCCTGATTAATTACTGTATCATGCCGCTCCTCTATGATAGTCTCTACACTATCGACAGCACTTATTACCCTACAGGGTCTCTCGCAACAGCAATTAACTTCAACAACCTTATTGCAGAAGTGACTATTGATACTTCTCGTAAGTTCTCAAATGGACAGGCCATCACTCCAGACGATGTTGTCTATTCATTTAGAGCTGCAAAGAAGTCAACCTATTACGGTTCAGCACTTCGTAACGTATCAACTTGTGAAGTTGTTGATGAGCAGACAGTAAGGTTTGTCACAGCACCAGCTAATGCATATTTAGCTTCTGATTTAACTTTCCCAATTATTCAGGCGGATTGTACAGACGATATTCCAGCATCCTCAGGTCCTTATATTTACAAGGCAACCACAGAGGGCGGAACATTAACTCAAAATAAGTACTATCCTTCAACTGAGTATGCATCCTCAACGATTAACTTAAATAACACGACTGATACATCAAGTCTTAACATGGGTATCGTAATCGGTGATATGGATGCCTACTTTGACGATATGTCAGAGGGTTCAAGCGATAGAATCTCAGTTGGCGCAGCACAGGTTGATTTAAACAACCTCGTGTATTTTAGATTCAATGATGGCAACTACTTCAGCAACCCTAAACTCCGTCAGGCATTTGCGATGGTAATCGACCGCTCGCAACTCCTTGAGTCAGGATATGAGGGATATGGCGAAGCTACATCAATGCCATTTAATCCGCAGTGGTACGCTGCAAAGGACTGCACTTGGGAGAACCCAATGACAGTCGACGAGGCAAAGGAGTATATCACTTCCTACCTCGGTAAGTACACAGTTACTATTCTCGTAAACTCAGGCAATGAGTTTAGACAAAAATGCGCAGAGCGCATAGGAGATCAGCTCGCATCTTTCGGCGTCAACTCAAAAATTGAGGTCGCACCTTGGGATGTGTTTGAAGAGGGACTTGAGAACGGAAGATATGACATCTTCCTCGGTGAGTTTAAGATGAGCAACGACATGAACACCGGCCCTCTCTACTTCACAGAGTATCTCCAAACAAGGATGCTCAACATGATTGCTGGTGCAATCACCCCGTCAGAATTTATGGCTGACTTTATTGCAGAGCAACCTTTCGTTCCAATTTGTATTAGATACGGCGTAACCGCATATTCGAAGTCACTTCAGGGTGGTATCGCGCCGCTTCCAAATAACCCATTCGCAAATCTCACTGAGTGGTATAAGTAAAGGAGAGTATTTATGGTTGAAAACTTAGTTAAATACGAAAATGCGCTCGGTAAAATAGAAATCTCAGAAGAGTATTTCTCACAGCTCCTCGGCAATGTAGTTCCTACATGCTTCGGCGTTGCTGGTATGGCAAATAATGGCGCTTATCAGCATATCCGCTCTTTCTTCCACAAGACGAAGTACTATCTCGATAGAGGCGTTAATGTTGTTATGGAAAAAGATGGACTCGTAATTGAGCTTCACATCATCGTAACTTATGGCGTTAACATCTCAACAGTCGTTAACAGTATAGTAAACAAGGTACGTTATACAATTGAGGACGCTACTGGTCTCTCTGTTAAGACTGTCAACGTATTCGTTGATTCAATGAAATCTTAAAGGCAGGTGCTTGTCTTGGTAACAGGTGCGGTTTTCCGCGACGCGATTATTTCTGCGTCTAATAACATAATGAATCACAGGCAAGAGGTTGACTCGTTGAACGTCTTTCCTGTACCAGATGGTGACACAGGAACTAACATGTGTATGACCATGGATTCAGCTGCAAGAGAGCTTGCTCTTCTTCCAGATGATGTCACAGTTGAGACTGTAGCAAAGACTACATCTTCAGCTATGCTCCGTGGTGCACGTGGTAACTCTGGCGTTATCCTCTCTCTTATTTTCCGTGGTATTTCCAAGGGACTTAAGGGTAAGGCTGAGGCAGAGCCAAGAGACATCCTTGTCGCATTATCATATGGTGTAGAATCTGCCTACAAGGCAGTTATGAAACCTACCGAAGGTACTATCCTCACGGTTGTACGTCTAGCGGCTCGTGATGGTGCGGCTTTTGGTACGGAGAATAAAGAAGCTGATATGGCACATATTTGGGAAGCTGTTTGTGTAGGTGCTGAAGATGCCCTTGCAACAACACCAGATCTTCTTCCTGTACTTAAAAAGGCTGGAGTAATTGACTCTGGCGGACAGGGCCTCTGTTATGCCTTCCGTGGAATGCTCTCAGTATTTGAGGGCAACGGTATCGTTCCTAATGAGGCTTCAGGTGCTTCTACAAAGACTGAAGATCTCTCAGATTCTGAGATGATTGAACAGTTCGACTATAAACTCAAGTACGTAATTCGCCGTAACGAGAACAAGAATGTTGATACTTTGAAAGCATACTTAAAGTCTGTAGGTGGAAATGTAAAGGTAACGGAGAAAGATGGCGTTATGACTGTCTCTCTCGCTACTGACGTTCCTGGACCAGTTATGGTTGAGGCTATGAAACTTGGTCTCTTAATTGATTGCTCTATTGAAAACTTGAGCCTTCAGCGTGAAGAAGAGAAGAAGGCTGAAATAAATGCGAAGGCAAATGATACTCTTGAACCAGTTGAACCTGTAAACGAAGTTGGCTTTGTTGCAGTTGCTGCTGGTGATGGTCTTAACCAGATGTTTAAGGAGATTGGTGCTGACCTCGTTGTAAGCGGCGGCCAGACTATGAACCCTTCAACCGAGGATATTCTCAATGCGGTTGAAGCAACACCTGCAAAGACAGTATTTGTACTTCCAAATAACAAGAACATCATCATGGCCGCCGAGCAGGCAGCACCACTTTCAACAAGAAAGGTAATCGTTCTTCCAACAAGAACAGTGCCTCAGGGCATCTCAGCTATGATGAGCTTTGACCCAGACGCAAGCATCGATGACAACCACCTTGCAATGACAAAGGCCATCGAAAACGTTGGCACAGGACAGGTTACATTCGCTGCTCGTGATAGCCTTATTGACGGTAAGTCTGTAAAGCAGGGTCAGATTCTCGGTATGGAGAATGGTGCAATCACAACTATCGATGACAATATAGTTGATGCTGCTTTCAAGATTACTAAGCATCTCTGCAGCAAGACCACTGAATATGTCACAATCTTCTATGGCGAGGGCGCTACAGAGGACGATGCTGAGAAACTTAAGGCTATGATTGCTGATAAGTTCGAAAAGGTCGACATTAACGTATTACCTGGCGGACAGCCAGTTTACCACTTTATAATTTCTGTAGAATAATAGAGGGTTTTTATGCTCCTAGACACACAGATAAAATTTTTAAAAGGCGTTGGTGAGAAACGCGCCGAGCAGCTCCGTGCTCTCGGCGTGACAAACATCAACGCTCTTTTTCACTTTTATCCACGTGCATATGAGGACTGGAGCAGCCCTATCCATATAGCTGGGGCAGAGTGGCAGGATCAGTGCTGTATTAAAGCGACTGTTGCCGGAGCTGTTAAAAAGCATAAGGCAAAGAGTGGCATTATGGTATTTGAAGTTGACGTTTTTGACTCAACTGCCTCTTTGCACATCCTTATCTTTAACAACAAGTTTGCCGCTGCAAAGCTTGTGCCAGGAAAAGAACTTCTCTTCTTTGGCCAAGTTACAATCAACAACGGCAAACGCCAGATGCTCACGCCTTCTATTGCTGAGCCTGGCACAAAGCAGCGCATCAGACCTATCTATAGACGCTCAGGTGCCATTACCTCAAATTACATTGAGAAATGTGTTGAGACAGCCATCAACCAGTTTGGTGCGGGAATAGAGGATCCTATCCCATATGATGTCAGAGCAGAGTATAATCTTATGTCCTTAAAAGAGGCAGTGCAGGAGATTCATTTTCCTTCATCTATGGAGAGAATGTACGATGCACGTCGTAGATTTATCTTTGAGGAACTCTTTGAACTTCAGCTTGGACTTAAGATTCGCAAGTGTTCAAATAAAGTATCCACCTCAATTGTTCTCGGTACAGACTACACAGGTGAGTTTGTCTCTATGTTGCCTTTCAAACCTACAGGTGCGCAGGCAAGATGTATCTCTGAGGCAGCAGGAGACTTTGGCTCTGGTTTTGCGATGAACCGTCTTTTGCAGGGCGATGTTGGCTCGGGCAAAACTATGGTAGCCGCAGCTCTTATGTACGGCATGGCAAGGAACGGCTACCAAAGTGCGATGATGGCACCGACAGAAATTTTGGCTCGCCAGCACTATGAAACCCTCGTTTCCTTCTTTGGAGACACAGGTGTAAAGGTTATAGCCTTGACAGGAAGCAACACTGCCGCTGAGAAGAGAGAAATATATGATGAAATTAAGAGTGGCAGAGCAGACGTTATCGTCGGCACGCACGCTCTTATCACTGAGGGCTTGGAGTTCCATTCTTTAGGCCTTGCTATAACTGATGAGCAGCACCGATTCGGTGTTAGACAGCGTGCTGCACTCCAGGAGAAGTCGGCGGGCGTGCATGTCCTTGTTATGTCTGCCACTCCAATACCACGTACACTTGCGTGGTCCATCTACGGGGACCTCGATATCTCCATTATCGATGAACTTCCTAAGGGTAGAATCCATATTGAGACATATAAGATTGACAGTTCAATCCGTCCTCGCGCATGGAACTATATTAAGAAACACCTCGATGAGGGAAGACAGGGTTATATCGTCTGCCCACTCGTTGACGAGGGTGAACTTGATGGAGTTCTCTCTGCAAAAGAGTATTATGATTTAATCGTCTCAGATGCTTTCAAAGACTACCGCGTTGGATTACTCCACGGTCAGATGAAGCCTGCAGAGAAGTCCTCTGTTATGGAGAAATTCCAGTCGGGTGAGATTCAACTTCTCGTCTCAACTGTTGTAATTGAAGTTGGCGTGGATGTACCTAATGCTGTAATCATGCTGATTGAAAATGCAGAACGTTTCGGCCTGTCTCAGCTCCATCAGCTGCGCGGACGCGTCGGTAGAGGCTCACATAAATCGACCTGTATTTTGCTCTCTGACAACTTGTCAGAGCAGACGACAGCTCGACTCTCTGTTATGACCTCCACCACCGACGGCTTCCTTATCGCGCAGCGTGATCTTGAACTCCGTGGAACAGGTGATTTTTACGGTACGCGTCAGCACGGCTTCCAGCCAGTCTACGTAAATGACATGATTGGTAATCCTGCCATTTTGGAGAAGGCTGCCGCTGCAGCTGATAGGTTGTTAGACTCAGATTTTAGCCTGGATGCTTATCCACTTCTTAAGTCAGAAGTTGACGCTTTGTTCTCAAGAATTGAGACGGCGAGTTGACATATTATAATAAAAGAGTATAATTGTTACAAATTGTAACCTATTAAATTGGAGGCAAATTTTTTGAAAGACATTTATTCAGAGGAAGCAGCTACTACTTCAGAAACAACTGAATATAATTCACTTGCAGAGACTATCGGTGAGATGGTCGGCGGAGCATTTATCTCTGCTTGGCGCTTCATCTCAACCGTTTTTGTAGATCTTGTAAACCTCATCAAGACTTTCTTCGTTTTCGCATTTCACTGGATTAAAACTAATTTGAGATTTAGCTTCGGTGGCATGAAGGAAAGGGCAGAAGGCCATAGGCTCTCATATGCTTTGAACATCATTCTCCCAGCATGTGCCTTTGTACTTCTCCTTGCAACAATCACTCACTTTAAGACAACAACCTTTGCTATTGAGGTTGACTCAAGTGGACAGAAGGTTGGCTACGTTGCAGACGAGGAAGTTTACAACAAAGCACAGAGTCTTGTTAAGGACCGCTTTAGCACAGACCTCTCAGATGACAGTAACATCGAGGGTCTTTCAACAAGCTACAAAATTGTTGAGGCTAAGCCTACAGAACTCTCAGACTCAGATACCATCAGTGATGGTATGGTTGAGAGTACTAACGCAGAATCAACATATGCCTGCGGTGTTTATATCGATGGTGAATTTATCTGTGCTCTTAAAACAGAGACAGATGCTATGCAGGTATTCAACAATATCATTGACAGTTATGAGAAGGACTCGGAGAATGAGACCGTAGGTTTCGTTCAGGACGTGCAGTATGTTCAGGGCATCTACCCTAACAACGAGGAGACAATCTGGGACTCACAGCAGCTCGCAGATGCTCTCACAAAGACACGTTACCAGGAGAAGCACTACACAGTTAAAGAGGGCGATACCCTTGCTAACATCGCTTACTCAAACGGCCTCGGCGTAACTGAACTCTTAAAGCTCAACCCTAAACTTGGCGACACAATTCACGTTGGTGACGACGTACTTGTTGCTGGTGAAGTTAACTACGTAACTATGAAGGTAGTTAAGACTGTAGTTCAGAATGTTGAGACACCTTACAACACAATCAAGACAAACAGTGATAAGTATTACCAGGGCACAACTAAGACTACTCAGAAGGGTAGATCTGGTCTTGATCAGGTAACATATATGGTAACTTACGTTGATGGTATTCAGGTAAGTACACAGGAAGTTAACCGTACAACTCTTCGCCAACCAACAGATGAGAAGATTCTCGTCGGCACAAAGGTTGCACAGGTTCAGAAGACAAACTACGGTGCTTATACACCAAGCACATACATCCGTGGCTACGGCAAACTCATTTGGCCAGCACCAGGTGTTTACACAGTATCTTCACCTTATGGACCACGTTGGGGTTCATTCCACGGCGGTATAGACCTCTCAATTGGTACTTATGGTTCTACTATTGTTGCAGCAGCTTCCGGTACTGTTATCGAGGCGTCAAACGGCAACAGTGGTTACGGTACATACGTACACATCGACCACGGCAACGGAATGTCCACACTCTATGCTCATATGATTTACGGCTCAATCGTTGTTCACGTAGGTCAGTATGTAAGCGGTGGTCAGCCACTCGGTAAGATGGGTGCTACTGGTTTCGCAACCGGACCTCATCTTCACTTCGAAGTTCGTATCAACGGTACTAAGGTTAACCCAGCACCTTATATTGGCGCATAATTATACTTGGTTATCTTTAGTTTTTAATGTATAATGATTTCGTAATATTGATAAAGGAGCAAAACTATGTTTACAAAAGACACACTTATTGGCGATCTTCTTGATCAGAATCCAGACGCAGCACCTTTCCTTCTTGAGATGGGAATGCATTGCCTCGGTTGTCCTTCAGCTCGTGGCGAATCCCTTGAAGAGGCTTGCAGAGTTCACGGCGTAGACGTAAACGAACTTCTTGCAAAGATTAACGCATAAGAAAGATTAAAAGGTGAAGGTCAAAACGCCTTCACCTTTTTTATGGTAAGAATTAATGAAACTCGATATTAGGCTTCGCATGGTCGCAAGCCTTGTCCGTCCGGGCAAGCCACTTGTCGACATTGGAACCGATCATGCGTATGTGCCAGCTTTCCTTGTCGCAAATGGCGTAATTCCATCTGCTATTGCGTCGGATGTCAAAGTTGGCCCGCTCAACAATGCGAAGAAAACTATTAGTGAAAACGACCTTGAGGATAAAATTGAAGCAATCCTCTCAGATGGTTTAATCGCAATTCCAAGAGAGCAGACAGATTTCTGTATTGCAGGAATGGGTGGAGAACTCATAGCATCTATCCTTGAGACCTCCCCTTGGGTTAAGCAGATTGGTAACCACTTTGTATTCCAGCCTCAGACACACCCTGAGGACTTAAGACGTTTCCTCTTTGACAATGGATATGAAATAATCAAAGAGGATGTTGTAAAGGATAAGAGACATCTCTACCTTGCAATGGAGGCGGAGTACACCGGCAACAACACTCCGTACACTGAAGTTCTAACTTATGTGGGCAAATTGCCTTCATCAACAAGTGTATATAGAAACGATTATCTCGAGTATGTTACAAAGAGACTTGGAGTTCAATTTACAGCAACTCATAAGAAAGAAACTAAAGCTTTAATTGAGGATATTAAGTCATACATAAAATAGGAGGGTAAATATGGCAACTGTTCGTGATATCTACAACTTCATAGATTCTATCGCTCCATTCTCATCACAGGTTGAATGGGATAACTCCGGTATTCTTGTCGGCGACGAGAAGGCCGAAGTTAAAAAGATAGCAGTCTGCCTCGATGCGACAATGACAGGCCTTGATAAGGCTATAGACTTCGGCGCTGACCTCGTCGTAACACATCATCCAGTTATCTGGGATCCTCTTAAATTTGTAGCTTCAGATACTGCCCTATCAAAAGCTATTCGAAATAGACTTAATATCATCTCTTGCCATACAAATTGGGACCTCGCTGATGGTGGAGTAAACTGTGTACTCGCAACCATGCTCGGTCTTGAGAATGTGTCTAAATTAGGTGAGGGCGAGCTCGGTATGGTTCGTGTTGGAACACTCCCTGTTCCAATGACAGCACGTGACCTCGCTGAACTTGTATCTGATGCTCTTGATACAGTTGTATCTGTAACTTCTCCTGACAGAGAAGTTAAGACTGTTGGCGTCTGCGGTGGTGCTGGCGCTTCTTTCCTCCCTGACCTTCGCGGCGCATGTGACGCCTTTGTCACAGGTGAGGCAAAGCACAACCACTTCCTTGACGCAAATGACCTCGGTGTTTCACTTCTCTCCGCAGGTCACTATGAGACAGAGAACATCTCAATGCCTGTTCTTATGAATCTCTTAAAGACAGAATTTTCTGATATTGAATTCCTTCTTATTGAGGAACCACCAGTTGAGTATATAGGGTAGGAGCAGTTTTATGTCATTTGATGGAATCTTCCTTCATTGCGTAAAAACCGAATTAAAGAGCACTTTAATCGGTGCGAAAGTAGACAAAGTCTTCGAGCCAACGCGCGAAGACTTAATCCTTTCTATGCGCACACGTGAGTTTGGCACAAAGAAGCTTCTCTGTTGTGCCCGTGCAAACTCCCCACGTGTAGCTTTGACCGAGGCTTTATATGAGAACCCTGCACAGCCACCAATGCTCTGTATGCTCCTTAGAAAGCGCCTCGGTGGTGCAACTCTCACTGACATCCGTCAGGAGGGCTGTGACCGTATCCTATATATCGACTTTCTCGCAACAAATGAGATGGGCGACAAGGAGACTCTGACCCTCGTATGCGAGATTATGGCTCAGTACAGCAATGTCATCTTAGTCGGCTACGAAGATGGCTCTCCGGTCGTTATAGACGCTTTAAAACGTGTCGATTATTCCAAGTCATCAAAGCGCCTAGTCCTCCCGGGTGTGAAGTATGAACTTCCACCACAGCAGGACAAGGCCAATATCTTTGAAACGGACGTAAAAGCAACTCTCCTCGCAAAGTCTTCTGATGATATGTCAAAGGCATATATTGGAGCAATAATGGGTCTCTCGCCAGTTGTTGCAAGAGAACTCGCTTTGGGCTCTGTTGATAATGCTTTATCGACTTTAACATCGTATTCATCTGGCAGTTCAAAGTACTTCCTTCTCAAGGACTCAGAGGACAAGCCATTTGAATTCTCATACATGCCAATTACTCAGTATGGTAATGGCGCGACGGTAGTGGAGTACGACACCGCTTCCGCTTTGCTTGACGATTACTACGCAATCCGCGAAGCAAAGGAGCGTATGTCGCACCGCACCTTTAACACCCGTCGCGTACTTATCAACGCAAGAGAGCGTATTGCACGTAAGCTCGACATCCAGCGCACAGAACTTCAGGCCTGTGATGACAGAGAAACACTTCGTATTTCAGCAGAGCTTATCAATGCAAACCTCTATAAACTCTCGCGTGGCGCAACCTACTATGATTTAGAGAATTACTACGATGAGAATAAGATAATGAGGGTTAAGGCAGACCCTGCTCTCTCACCAGCACAGAATTCTCAGAAGTATTTCAAAGAATATAAGAAAACCTACACAGCTGAGAAGAAACTCAAAGAGCAGATAGCTTCAGGTGTAGAGGAACTTGAATATATTGAGACGGTCCTCGATGCACTCTCCCGTGTAACATGCGAGAAAGATATCGCAGTGATAAGAGAGGAACTTCGCCTTCAGGGATATATTAAGAACAAGTTTGACGCTAATGGTAAGTTGTCTAAGAAAGAATCTAATCATAAGGCACCTACAAGTCTTCCTCCAATAGAGTATGAGACAACAGATGGCTTCAGAGTTTTAGTTGGTAGAAACAACTTGCAGAATGATAAGCTCTCTCTTCGACAGGCCGCAAAGCTCGACATGTGGATGCACACAAAGAACTTCCCTGGCTCACACGTTATCATTGAAAATAAGAACGGTGAGATCTCAGATCAGGCTATAGAGGAAGCAGCCGTTATAGCAGCATTTCACAGCACAGCAGGTGAGTCTAGTGCTAAGCAGATTCCAGTCGACTACACTTTAGTCAAGAATCTTAAAAAACCAACCGGTGCCAAACCAGGTAAGGTAATCTTCCACGAGAACTGGACAATCTATGTCACTCCAGATTCGGATTTAGTTGAAAAACTTAAAAAATAAAAGCCAGGTTGCCCCTGGCTTTTTTAATTTGTTCTATTAACCTTATGTTATGTGTCTATAAAATTTGCAGACCTGTGTCAACAGGTGTGATGAAGAATGTATCCTCGTATTTTTCTCTTAGAGCATTTGCACAGGAACGGGCCTTAATCTCGCTATCAAAGATACCGTAGACTGAAGGGCCAGAGCCACTCATACATGTTGCTTTACAGTCGTAGTTGCGCATTGTTGCTTTAATATCAACGCGGTCGGGAACTTCGACGAACTGCTCGAATACGTTTTGGATGTATGGGTAGTAGTTTTCGCCTCTGGCTAGGGCGTGGATTATGCCGTTTGTGTCGCAGTGGCGAATGTTCTCTGCAGTGTCAAAAGCATCATACGCTGCCTTTGTTGAGACATCCTGTGAAGGCTTAACAAGGACGATGTACTCCTTCTTGAGAGGTGGCAGTGGGGAGAGCACCTGTCCGATGTCCTGGGCTACCATAGTGCCGCCCTTGAGACAGAACGGAACGTCAGCGCCAACCTTTACGCCGATGGCGCAGAGTGTCTCGATATCAATACCAGCATTAAGAACTTCGTTCAGTCCATAGATGACAGCTGCAGCATCTGCACTGCCACCTGCAAGACCGGCTGCAAAAGGTATGTTTTTATCAATGTGAATCTTAATACCTGGGTTGGTCTTACGAGGGTTGAGCCCGTTCTTGTTGTAGTAGTCAAAGAAAGCCTTTGCGGCCTTGTGAGCTATGTTGGATTTGTCAGTTGGAAGTGCGGAGTTTGAGCAGGTGAGATCAATCTGATTTGCACGACCTGCAAGTTCAACAGTGACGTCGTCAAAGATGCCGATTGACTGCATAATCATAAAGAGAGAATGGTAACCATCATCTGTCTTTCCGAGGATATCAAGCATGAGGTTAATCTTAGCGTAAGCTCTTATCTCCATATGGGCACTCCTTTCTTTCAATATGGGTTTATTTTACCATATTATCCTATGTACAATTTGAACAAATTATTAACAAGTTAGTAGTGCAATATCGTCAAACAAACAGTTGAATATAATATGTATATTTGGTATATTATTAACAGATTATGAACTAGCATTTTACATAGGTGGTAGAAAATGAGGAAGAGTGGAGTTTTTAAGTGTGTTTTGGCACTTGTTTTAGTGCTTGCACTTATTGGCACAATCTCTGTTTCTGCTCTCGCTGAGGATAAGGATGACACCCCTGTCTTCGTAACACAGAGCACTACAGAACCTACAAGTGAAAATGAGAACGTTGAGGTCGATGACAAGACGCCTCTCGCTTCAGCTAAGGCAGAACTCTCTGATGTAAGTATTTGGGATGACCTTGGAAAACAGTCACCAATATCAGACGAGGTTGTACCAGTATCACATGATGTGGTCGGTACAGTTGCTCCAATTGCAACAGTTGTTATTGTTGCTCTTGCAGCAGGAGTTATCACTTTTGCTACAAAGAAAAAAGAGGGCTAACCTATTAAAAACACCGCTTTAATTGGCGGTGTTTTCTTGTTATACTTGTATTAGATTTTAAAAGGAGGAAAAGGCTTTGAAAAAGGAATTGAAAAAGTTCATGACACATTTTATTGTCTGTCTCAAATGGATAGGCCTTTCTCTCTTTGTAGGTGCAGTACTTGGCCTTATCGCAACAGGTTTTGCGTACGCACTTAATTATGTTACTGGACTTCGAGAGGCAAACAATTGGCTGATCTTTATCTTGCCAGTGGCAGGTCTCGTCATCGCCTTTATCTATGAGAAATTTGGATCTGAGGCCGCTCGAGGTACTAACACAGTTATCGCATGTATCAACTCAGATGAGAAGATACATTTTATTATGACACCTATCATCTTCGTGTCATCAATCATTTCCCACATGTTTGGTGCATCTGTAGGCCGTGAGGGCGCGGCTCTTCAGATGGGTGCTTCTATGGGACATACTTTTAGTAAGTTCTTGAAGCTCAACGAAAACGATGAGAAAGTTCTCATCATGACCGGTATGAGTGCTGCCTTTGCTGCACTCTTCGGCACACCTCTTGCAGCTTCAATCTTTGCTATGGAAGTTGTTTCAATAGGTGTTATGTATTACGCAGCACTTGTGCCTTGCCTTGTATCCGCTCTCACGGCTTACAACTTGGCAAAGTTCTTGGGTGTTCAGTACGCATCATATTCATTAGCAGTAATTCCAAAGTTCACACCTTTCACTGCCTTGATGACAGCATTGCTTGGACTTCTCTTCGCAATGGTCTCAATCCTTATCTGTGTAGTATTAGGTCTTACAGAAAGGGGCTTTGATAGGTACTTAAAGAATCCGTATGTTAGAGCTTTGGTCTCAGGTGCGATTATCGTGCTCGGCACATTGATCGTCGGTAACCAAGATTACAACGGACTTGGAATTAATGGTATTTTAAGTGCTGTTTCTGGAAACATCGTCTGGTACGCTTTTGTTATCAAGCTTCTCTTCACCGCCGTGTCTTTGGCAGGTGGATATAAGGGCGGCGAAATCGTGCCATCCCTTTTCATTGGCGCCACTTTCGGCTGTGCAATCGGCGGCCTTCTCGGTATGCCACCATCATTCTGCGCCGCCCTCGGTATGGTTGCAGTCTTCTGTGGCGTAACCAACAGCCCAATCTCATCACTTATTATCGGTATTGAGCTCTTCGGTGGACAGGGACTTTGGTTCTTCTGTCTCGTCAGTGCACTTTCATATATGCTCTCTGGATACTTCGGTATCTATAAGAGCCAACTTATTGTTTATTCAAAGTATAGATCAGTCTATGTACATAAATCGGCAAAGAGGTAGGAGGGTACTATGTCATACGTAATTGTGGGTAAGTGCGCAGACTATATTCTCCATGCTTGAGACAATTGCGCGTGGTAGATTTGGAGGTCAAGATTAATGGCAGAAATTAGAGAAGAGAACAAGATGGGTACAATGCCTGTTGGTAAGCTTCTTATCACAATGGCAGTACCTATGATACTCTCGATGCTTGTTCAAGCTCTTTACAACATCGTCGACAGTATCTTTGTTTCTCGTATTTCACAGGATGCACTCTCAGCTGTATCTTTGGCGTTCTCACTTCAGAATCTTATGATTGCAGTGGGCGCTGGTACAGGTGTAGGTATTAACGCATTCCTCTCAAAGAGCCTCGGTGAAAAAGACTTCAAGATGGCAAACAAGGTTGCAAACCACACGGTTTACTTGTGGGGCATCTCATATGCAATCTTCTTAATCATAGGTCTTACACTCACAGGTGCATATTTTAAATCCCAGACATCAGACGCCGCTATTATTCAGTACGGCGTAGATTATATGAGCATCATCCTCTGTTACAGCTTTGGCCTCTTTGGCCAGATGTTCTGTGAGAGACTTCTCACCTCAACCGGTAGAACAGTCCTCTCAATGGCAATTCAGATGACTGGTGCCATCATCAATATTATCCTTGACCCAATTATGATTTTCGGTCTCCTCGGTGTTCCTGCAATGGGCGTAAAGGGTGCTGCAATTGCAACATGTATCGGCCAGAATATTGCCTTTATTATAGGCATTATTTTGAACCTCAAGTGCAATAAGGATATAGAGCTTCATCCTAAATATATGAAGCCTGAGGGATATATCTTTAAGCGTGTATATAAGGTGGGTATCCCTTCAATCGTTATGGGATCAATCGGTTCAGTTATGACCTATGGTCTCAACAAAATTTTGATTGGTTTTACAAAGACAGCTGTTGCAGTCTTCGGCTCATACTTTAAACTTCAGAGCTTTATCTTCATGCCAATCTTCGGTCTCAATAACGGTGTTATTCCAATAATCGCTTATAATTTCGGCGCAAAAAATCGTGAACGTATCATGAGATCTGTAAAACTCGCTCTTATGTTTGCAGTCTCATATATGTGCCTTGGATTTATTGCATTTGAGACAATCCCACAGGTATTACTCTCACTCTTTAAATCGAATAACCCAGCAGAGAATGCTGCACTTATTGAACTCGGTGTACCAGCACTTAGAATAATTGCAACACACTTCCTGCTTGCAGGTTTCTGTATTGTAATCGGTTCCACATTCCAAGCGCTTGGCAAGGCAACTTTCTCTATGGTTGTGTCTCTGATGCGTCAGCTTGTAGTGCTCCTTCCAGCTGCATATTTCCTCTCACTTTCAGGAACACTCAGCAACGTGTGGCTCGCTTTCCCAATAGCAGAATGTATGTCACTTGCTGTGACCTTGTTCTTCTTTAAGACGCGAATACTTAAGATGATTAATTTTGAATAAAAAAGCCCCGCTCTTTTTTTGAGCGGGGTTCTTTTATTTATGATATAGACTCTTTGTCTGATATTCAGGCTCACAAGTTAAGTTGATACCGAGTTTTCTGAAGGTGTTTTCATCTACACGGGAAACTAGAACTGTTGAGTGAGCTTCGCAACCACGGAGCTGTGGGAGACAAGCCATTGCTTTGGCAGCGTTCTTGTCGGTCGCCGCAGCGATTGAGAGCGCTATGAGCGTCTCATCAGTGTGGAGGCGAGGGTTACGGCTGCCGAGGTCCTTAGTCTTGAGGGCCTGGATTGGTTCGAATACCATTGGTGGAATGAGGTGAGCCTCATCTTTGATGCCGGCGAGTTCCTTAAGTGCATTGAGGAGCATTGCAGAACAGCCTCCAAGGAGGTCTGTTGTTCTGCCTGTCACAATGTGACCGTTAGGAAGCTCAATAGCAGCGGCAGGAACTCCGCCGTTGTCACGTGACTTTGCAAGTGATACTGCAATAACTTCACGGTCATCAGCTGAGAGACCAGCCTGTTTCATAAGGAGTTCAAGCTTTGCGATTACTGAAGGGTCAACTGTGTCCTTCTTTTTGTCACAGAGGGCCTTGTAATAACGGCGAATAATCTCCTGGTTAGAAGCTTCAATGCAAGCATTGTCATCGATGATACAGTTGCCAACCATATTTACACCCATGTCTGTAGGTGATTTATAAGGTGACTCACCGTAGATCTCTTCGAAGATAGCGTTAAGTACTGGGAATACTTCAACGTCACGGTTATAGTTAACTGTTTGAACACCATATGCTGTGAGGTGATATGGGTCAAGCATGTTTACGTCGTCAAGGTCAGCTGTTGCAGCCTCATATGCGAGGTTTACAGCGTGGTTAAGAGGTAAGTTCCAAACTGGGAATGTCTCAAACTTTGCATAACCAGATTTGATTCCACGTTTGTTGTCGTGGTAGAGCTGTGAGAGGCATGTTGCCATCTTTCCGCTACCAGGACCTGGAGCTGTGATTACGATGAGCTCACGAGTTGTGTGGATGTATTCGTTCTTGCCAAAACCGTCATCTGAAACGATGAGAGGGATGTTTGAAGGATAACCCTCGATTGGGTAATGCTTATAAACGTCGATGCCGATACCCTCAAGACGCTTTTTAAAAGCGTGAGCTGCTGGCTGGTTTCTGTACTGTGTCATTACAACAGAGCCAACATAGAGGCCGATCTCTTTAAACGCATCGATAAGTCTTAAAATCTCAACATCATAGGTGATGCCGATGTCGCCACGAACCTTGTTCTTCTCAATGTCGTTAGCGTTGATGGCAATTACTATTTCTGCCTTGTCTTTGAGCTCGCAGAGCATCTGGAGCTTTGAGTCTGGTTTAAAACCAGGAAGTACGCGGGAAGCGTGATAATCGTCAAATAGCTTACCACCAAATTCGAGGTAGAGCTTTCCACCGAACTGATCAATTCGTTCTGCGATGCGAGCGGATTGCGTACTGAGGTATTTGTCGTTGTCAAATCCTATCTTTCCCATACTGTGTTCACCTCTTCTGCAATTAATACAAATCTCTCTGTCTTTGTACGGCTTGTACAAGTTGAAAGAGTGATAATCTTTTCCTGTCCAGTAACTGGAGTGTCCTTAAGTGTTGGAACCTCTGAGCGTTCAATCAAAGATTCAATCCATAACTTTTGCAAGTTCTCATCCTTCTGATTAACTTGATATGCAGGGTCTGTTATCTCAACTGTTAAAGCTGCGATTATGGCATACTTCTTTTCTGTGTCACCGTAGAGGATGTACACATAAGGATGCTTTTCATAATAGTCCTCATGTTTGTAGTGCTTGAGTGAGCCAAACATTGAGTCATTCTTTGTATTATGACCATAGATAATGGTGTTGAAATCAAGGAATGTGGAGTTGCAATCCACGAAGATACTACCGAAGTCTGAATATGTGTCATCATATGTGTGCTTTAAGTAGTACTTGTTGTTGTCTGTCTCAAGAAGAGGATAGTCGACAGGAGTGTCAGGGATTTGAATCCATCCGACAATCTCTTTGTTCACTGACTGTAGACCTTCGAGGTCCAATTTGAAGAAGTATTCTTCCTCTTTGTCATTAGCTTCAACATATTCTTTGGCGCCTTCATAAATCTCGTCGCCAGCTTTGTAATCGAAGTAAATACCAACTAATCGATAGAGGGAAAAGAAGAAAAGCGCAATAAAGCCAACTTCAGCGATGGCAAGTAAACGTTGTCTCATAAATACCCTCCTTAAAAATTACGCTACATTATATCACAACTATTTTAATTGTACCACGTTTTTTCATACTTTATTTTTATAATTTTAAATATTATAATAAAGGTACATATGTATTTTTAAGACGAGGTTTTAGTTATGCAAAATAGGAAGATTCTGCGTCTTCTCTTGAGCTTCATTGTCGTCTTGGCTCTTCTCCTTTCCCTCACGGGCTGTAAGGATAAGAACAAGCCAACAATTGAGACGACAAAAGCTACTAAGACCACTGAACCTATAACAAAGGAGAAGACCACAGAGGAGTCCACTGATAAGACTACTTCAGATACGGGCAAAACTAGTGGTAAATCCGGAGGCGGATCTGGTGGATCTGGAGGTTCTGGTGGCGGCGGTGGCGGAGGCCAGGCGCAGGGAACAACAAAAGCTCCAGCGACCACTGCGGCGAAGTCAAATAGTTACTATGCTCCACAGGTCTACTACAACTCAGCATCTGGTGCTGCAGTTCAGGCATTAGCTGATGGTACACAGATTGATTACTCAAACGCAGCAAGTGGTTATGTAATGCTTAAGTATAGTGGTGCTCATTCCAATGTTAGATTACAGGTGGCAGCACCGGATGGCGTTACACCGGTTTATCCTATCTTCTCAACCGGTTGGGAGGCAATTCCTCTTACAAACGGTAACGGCAACTACACGTTTAGAGTACTTGCAAATGATGGCGGTAACTCATATACAGTTGTTGGTAGTGTAGATATCCCTGTTACTTTGTCCTATTCAACGGCAGCATTTTATAGACCAAATATTTACTGTAACTACGACGGTGGCACTTCGTGCGTAAACTACGCTGCGGAGTTGACCAGAGGCTGCGACACCGAAGTTGCAAAGATTCAGGCCATTTATAACTACGTTGTCGGCAACTTCCATTACGACTACGGCAAGGCATCCTCAGTCGCATCCGCTGCATACGTTCCAAACCTCAACAGTGTTTGGGCCTCAAAATCAGGAATCTGTTTTGACTATGCGTCAACTATGGCAGCAATGCTCAGAACTCAGGGACTTCCAACGAGGGTATGTATCGGTTATGTAAACGGCAGTACTTACCACGCATGGATTAGCGTATATGTACAAGGTACAGGATGGGTCAACAATATTATTCAGTTCAACGGAAACTCATGGAAACTTATGGACCCAACATTCGCATCAACTGGTGGCAACAAATATGACTGGTCCCAGAGGGGCTCATATTCAGCCATGTACTACTATTAATACGAAGGAGTAAACAAAAATGAGACAGCTCGATGGACCTTATCTTTCATCTTTCTGCATGGAACTCTCTCTCTGCCTCAAGGCAGGTATCTCTCTTACAGAGGGACTCTTTATGCTCTCACAGGATGAGACAGATAAAGATTTAAAAGAAATGCTTACCGGACTTTATAACAAGATGGACGCTGGTACAAGTCTCGAGGAGGCATTGAGTGAAGTAGGTTGCTTCCCTAAATATTTAATCGATATGATTGAGATCGGCTCTAGAACCGGTAGACTTGAGTCAGTACTCAAGGCACTCTCAGCTTATTACACAAGACAGGTACAGATTACAAGAAGTATCAAGAACGCAGTGGTTTACCCATTCGTTCTCATGTGTATGCTTCTTCTTGTAATCGGTGTACTCATAACTAAAGTACTTCCAATCTTCAATGATGTATTCAAAGAACTCGGCGCAGAGATGAGCCCGCTCGCTATTTCAATTATGAACTTTGGCTCTGGCGTTACAAAGTATGCTGCAGTTATCCTTGCAGTAATCGTTGCAATCGCAATCATTGCTATCTTCATTAGCGCTGTTCCAAGCCTCTCACTCAAGTTCGTAAACTTCTGGAATAAATTTACATCAAATAGAAAACTTGCCAAGAAGATCGCTTCTGCTCGCTTTGCAAACGGTATGGCTATGACTTTGGCATCTGGTCTTGACACTGATGAGTCACTCGACATGGTAGAGCGTATCACAGAGAATCCTGCAATGCTCGGCCGTATTGCAAAGTGCCGTGAACTTATGGAGAGCGGCGAGCTCTTTGTTGACGCCATCTCCAAGTCAGAGATCTTCAACAGCATGTATTGCCGTATGCTTTCAATCGGTTTCAAGACTGGTACAGCTGACCAGGTTATGGATGAAATTGCTCGCCGTAGCGAAGAGGAAGTAGACGAGAATATTGAATCAGTAATCAACAAGGTTGAGCCAACACTTGTAATTATTATGTCACTTATTGTTGGTCTCATCCTTCTCTCAGTAATGCTCCCACTTATGAGCATCATGACCACAATTGGTTAATGGAGGAAATATATGGAAACTAAAGTAAGGAAACGAGGAGTACTTGAAGTGCTTCGCGGACACCTTCTGGCAATAGTTTTCTTCGTATTCATTTTTGGTTTCTTCATCTACGGTATCAACAGCGCTGAGAAGAGCTCGGCGGCCGAGAGCAAGAATGTGCTCGAAGAAAACCTCCATAAGGCAGTGGTTAGTTGCTACTCACTTGAGGGTGCATATCCTTCAAACGTTCAGTACCTTGAAGACCACTATGGCCTTACCTATGACAAGGAAAAATACGCAATCGGCTATGTTTGCTTCGCTTCAAACATCATGCCTGATATGCAGATTATAGAACTTGGTGTAGAGGAGGAAGTGTCAGAGTGAAAAAGAGAACTAGTTACACAGTAGACAGTATCTTTGTGCTTGTTCTCTTCGCTGTTTTCGCTGTAACAGTACTCTTTGTACTGATGAGCGGAGCGGGTGTTTACAAGGACACTCAGAGCGTTATGACAGAGAGATATCAGGAACGTACCTGCCTCTCCTACATAACCGCGAAAGTCAACCACTACGACGAGGCAGACAGAGTATATGTCACCAAAGTAAATGGTGTTCAAGCTTTGGCTGTTGATGAGCAGATGGGTGGCGTGGACTACACAACATACATTTACTGTCACGATGGCTCTATCAAAGAGATTATGGTTGATAAGGGTCTCGATTTTAAACTTGAGGACGGCCTTGATATTATCAATGCAAAGGGCCTTGAGTTTGACACAAGTGAAAACTTAATAAAGGTTACCTGCGTGGGTGAAGACGGCTCAACTGCCTTCGCTACACTCCACGTTGAATCAGGAGTGGGAGGTGACGAGTCATGAAAACGAAATCACGTTCTAAGTCATCACTCTTCTTGATGGAACTCATAATTGTTATCATGTTCTTCTCACTCTCTGCCGCTATTTGCATGAAGGTATTCTCAAGTGCAAAGGTTAAGACAGACCTCTCCAGAAACATGACTAACGCAAGCTTCGCAGCTGAGAGCCTCGCTGAGTGCTACAAGGCAAACAAGCTTGATGGTACGGATCTTTCTAAGATCTATCCTTATGCTACAGAGTACAACGGCATCTATACTGTTTACTATGATGCTGATTGGACTATGTCTGAGGAATTTAAAGGTGCCTACCGCGCAACTCTCGTTGAGCACGAGGAGGACTATTACACACAGGCAAAGATTGTTGTCTATGATGCAAAAGGTTTTGAACTCTTCTCAATGGATTGTGCCGCAAGCCCAGAAAAGGGGGTAGACTGATGGAACAGAATGAACGCAAATCTTCCGGTATCAATATCGGTAGTGCAAGTATAATCATGGTGTTCGCAGTTCTCTGCCTCACAGTTTTTGCTGTCCTCACATTTATCACAGCAAATAACGAATACAAGCTCGCTGATAAGTCTGCCACGGCTATTAAGACTTACTATGAAGCAGACACAAGAGCTGTAATTACAGAAGGTAAAATCCGCGAGAGTATTGCAAAGGGAAACAATGCTGAAATCGAAGGCGTAACAGTCAAGACAGAGGCAGATGGTCGCCACTACACATATGCTCAGACAATGGATGAGAATCAGGAAATCCAGGTTGAACTTCTCTACACAGACGGTGAACTCAAGACCCTTAAATGGGAACTTGTAAATGTTGCCGAGTGGAGTCCTGACGCTGGAATTAAACTTTGGGATGGTGAAAATTGATGGATTTGTTGACACTCCTTAAAGGCGCTGTTGAACAGCAGGCCTCTGATATTTTTGTAATCACTGCTTTGCCACTCAGTTATAAAGTAAACGGAATTATTGCTCCGGTTGATGGGGATAAAGCAGAGCCTCTTAAAGTTAATGATGCTCGTTCTCTTGTAGAGGAAATGTATGATACTGCTGGACGTCCTATGGACAAGCTTATGAAGACAGGTGACGATGACTTCTCGCTCGCCATCTCAGGTCTTTCAAGATTCAGAGTATCGACTTATAAACAGCGTGGTACACTCGCCGCAGTTGTTCGTCTCGTATCTTTTGATATTCCTGATTATAAGGAACTTGGTATTCCTGAATCTGTAATGTCAATCGCTGAAAAGACAAAAGGTCTTGTACTTGTAACAGGTCCTGCAGGTGGCGGTAAATCAACAACTCTTGCCTGCATTATCGACCGTATCAACAAGACAAGAAACGGACACATCATCACACTTGAGGAGCCACTTGAATATCTCCACAGAAATAACAAGTGTGTTATTTCTCAGCGTGAGATTGGCTCTGACTCAGAGGACTACGTCGCTGCACTTCGTGCTTGCCTTCGTCAGGCACCGGACGTAATTCTTGTTGGTGAGATGCGTGACTATGAGACAATCAAGACTGCTATGACAGCTGCTGAGACAGGACACCTTGTCATCTCAACACTTCATACGGTAGGTGCCGCAAATACAATCGACCGTGTTATCGATGTATTTCCACCAAACCAGCAACAGCAGATTCGTGTGCAGCTCGCACAGCTTCTTCAGTGCGTAGTATCTCAGCAGTTGATTCCAACTGTTGATGGATCTCTTACTCCAGCCTTTGAGGTTATGAACCTCAACAGTGCTATCCGTAATATGATCCGTGAGTCAAAGGTACATCAGATTGATTCAATCATCTCAACCTCAGCTGCTGAGGGTATGGTATCAATGGATTCAAGCATCTACGATCTCTATGCTGCCGGCACAATCTCTGAAGCAAATGCTATCAAGTTTGCTTCAAATGCCGACCTCTTAAAGAAGAAGATGGCACTTAAGAAATAAGACAAAAAGAAAACTCCCTGTACCAAAAGTACAGGGAGTCTTTTTTGTCTTTAGCTGAGTTCCTTAAGTGCGAAGATTACGATTGGATAATCATCAGCATACTCAGGATACTTGGAAACTGTCATCTCAAATGCAGTTCCGTTTCTGTCACGGAAGATGAGTACGAGTCGTTCCTTTTCATCGAGCTGTTTCTTTATGTAATCATAGTCCATAAAGCGTGTGAATGAAACTTGGAAGTCCTCAGACACGTAGTTTGTGCAGACGTCATTCATCATCTCGAGATGAGATTTGAACTGCCTTGCATATACGTCGTAGTCATCGCCCACGTTTGAGTATACGAGACGGCTCATGCCATTCGAGAGATCAATAACGTATACAAGAATGTAATTGTATATGAGCTGCTCGATTACGGCCTTGCTGAAGACCTCTGAACGGTTCTGCTCAAACTTCTTAACGTCGTCATCGATGAGAAGGAAGTTCAAGAAGAATACAATATGACCTGAGTCATCATCAATTGGGATGAGACGGAGTCTATTCCAGTGATATTCCTCATCACCATCAGGGCCTTTGATAAGAGCTTCTACACGAACAGTACGTCTGTCGGCGAAGGCCTGCTTCAAATTATTGATATCAAGGTCGGATTCAAGTTTATTTCTAAAAAGAGGGTGTGTCATCTGTCTTGCGATTTCTAAGAAGTCGTTGAAAGAGCGCTCTTTGATATCTTCTTTAGAAGTGAAAGTTACACAGACATTATCGTCAAGATCAATGATTGTATTATAATGGAAAGTGCTGCAAATTACTGTTGATATAACCTTTTCGATTCGTCTTACATCAAAACTCATAAGGACACCTCCGAGTTATTATTTATGGAGCTGGAAACGTGACTCGAACACGCGACCTGCTCATTACGAATGAGCTGCTCTACCAACTGAGCTATTCCAGCAAATATGCCCTATATATATTAACATATATTCCTTGAAAATACTATTACAATATGATAA
>R26__coassemble_441_pt1 | contig 26082 bp, 26 predicted proteins | sample R26__metabat2_low_PE_056 | metagenome-assembled genome bin R26 | reverse complement strand
GATATATAATGTATATAGAATATAAATGATAGGTCAGTATCTTTAATTACTTCCACTTATTAGGAGGCTGTATTTAATGAAACTAATTAATAATAAGAAAGGTGCAGCATTGCTTTGGGTAATTTTGATGACAATCATCATTACCATCTTGCTTGGTGCAGTTCTTGCTGCTACATATGCTTACTTTAACTACACAACATATACAGTTAAGAGACAGCAGGCATATTTTACAGCACGTTCGGCTATCTCAATTTGTCTTGAGGAATTCACTGCTGCAGAGCAGACAAGAAACTCAACAACAGGCGAGTATGAGGATAGTGCGATTTCTATTCTTCCTAATCCAAACTCTGAGATAGAGGTTACTGATTTTGGATTTGGCGAGGGAATGGGAACTGCTAAGGCTACTATTTCTCGTAATGACGAGGACGAAGTAACTGTTGCTGTTACTGCAACTTATGCTGATGAAACATACAAGATGAAGGCTACAGTAATGCGCCAGCCACTTTACTTCGCTGGTATTGCTGTTAAGAACCTTACTCTTGGTGGTAACTTGACACTTGGTCAGGGTACAGACTTCTATTGGAATAATACAACAAAGTTTGATCCATCTTCCGCCACTATAAATAAGGGTAACTATACTCTTACAATCAATGGTAACTTTGTATCAAAGGGTGACGCTAGAATCCCGGCTGGTATGACAGTAGCATCACACAAGTTCACAGGTGCTGTAAACTTCACAAATGATGGACGTCATGCTAGAAAGATTTGGAATCCAAACGAATACATTATTTCTAACAAGACACTTCTTGTTGATGATAGTGAAAATACAGAGTACACATCAAGCATTATTGGAACTTTGAGCAGAATTACTGATACACATCCAGTTTACTGTAACAATGGTCCAAAACTTAGAGGTGGTGTTCCAGAGGGATTTGGTAGCAAGATTGCTACAACTGCTGATAGCCCACTTTATAAGATTACTGGTGCTCTTGGTCTTAACAATCTCATCAACGATGTTGCTGATGAGAACTTAAAGCTTAGTAATTCTGAAAATGATGCTATGGCCATCCAGTATATCGAAGTACTTTCACTTTCTAATACCATTGATAATGCTGTAGCAGATGCAAAGGCAAACTCTAGAACTCTGTTAGGCGGTTTTGTTTGGGGCACATTAGATGCTCTTCTCGATCAGTTAAATATTTTAAAGTACGATTACTTAGATGCGTCTTACATTGACTACTCATCAACGGATGAAAACAACCGTAGTGATGAGGTAATCCCACTCACATATATGTTTGCACGTGGTGGTTCCAAGAATGGTATTACAATTCGTGTAAGATATGGTAACGAGCCTGGAAAACGTTCGGGTATTGGTTCTGTAATTCAGAATGTTTCAAATAACATTGGTGGATTTATTAATAACTTGTTCTCGATTGATAACAAGCCAAGTTACTTAGTATTTTATCTTGAGCAGAATGCTACTCTTCACATTGGTTATGACGATGATGGAAAGCGTTCTAACAATAAAGAGGACTTAGTATTCCTTTATAGCGTATATGGTGGAGATGGCACAACTGTTGTTCTTCACGATGGCGTAACAGTACTTGGTGAGATTATTTGCGACCACCTTATTATTGAGGGTGACGCTCAATTGATTTATACATCAACAAGTGGCTCACAGATTGCAAAGCAAAAGATTGCTGAGTATTGGGCTGTAAGCAACTATTCAGACTAAGGAGGGGTATAAATGAAAACTTTGAAAAGTAATTCAGGCATGACCCTCGTTGAGGTTGTACTTGCAATTTTGATTTTAGCAATTGGTTCATTTATGCTTGCAGAGGGCTTCTCGGCATCCGCTCGTATAACAAATCGTGCAACACTGCTTAGGAACTCTTCTGTTGCTGCTTCTTCTTCATTGGAAGTTGAGAAAGCATTGGAGTCTAAGGATCCAAACGTAAACATTGATTATAGTGACGATACTTCTGGTTCAATCACTGTAAGATATAAAATTGGTGGCACGGAACAGCAGTTCACTCAAAGTGGACAGTATTCAATAGCTAAAGATACAGGAGAGACAAATCTTAGATACAGAGAGTTTTGTCCAAACAACTTTAGTTTTGAAGTTCCAGCTAATCCAGTAGGTGAATAAGTATCAAGAAAGGACGAGAGACTATGTTTAATTTAAGAAACAATAAACTCGGTATGACTCTTATTGAAATGGTAATATCTCTTGTGGTACTTGGTATTCTTACTACATCTACTATGGGTATTATTATTTCATCAAACAATATTTTTATTTCAACTTCTAATGCTGCTCTTGATAGACAGGTTGGCGGTCATGTATTTGAAACTCTTTCTTCTATTTTGAGATATTCAACACACATGAGCATCTATGATGCTGATAAGGCACCTGCTGGCAGCAAGTCACAGAGTGTTGCTATTCAAGTTACTGATGATGCAACAAGCTCTGGTAAACTTATGTATAAGGGCAAGGATGCATCTGATGCAATGTCCTTGTATCAAGATAGTTTCTATGGAAACAGAACAGTAAGTTATTCTCTTAAGCAAGAGGGTACTTCTGGTAAGCACATTAAACTTACTGTTACTGTATATCGTGATGGCAAGAAGCGTTACGAACTCTCTAGAATCATTAAGTGCGTGAACTTGGCTCTTATTTCTGTTGGTGAGGATGCAAACTTTATTAAGGATACATCTACAACTGACGTTAACCAGTTTATTGCTTTCTCAGTAGATGAGCAGCTTATTTCTGGTGGTAAGAACGCTTACTCACTTGAGTACAAGATTGCTGAATATATGGCTAAATACAATCGTATTCAAAGAGAGTATTCTAGTAAACTTCTTAACGTTTATGGTGAAGTAAACGAAAAGATTGGTAAGACTGAAAATGCTGAAGGCAAGCGTGTTTCAGAAGCAACATATAATGCTGTAGTTGCAATGCGCAACAAGGCTGTTATAAGCTCTGGCACACCAGTATGGGAAGATACTTCAAGTAGTCCATACAATTACAATAACCTTCGTCAGCACTATCAGGATGAAATTAAGGATTTGCTTAAGTTCACTCCAACTGCTGCAATTTCAGTAGAGCCAGCAACAAACCCATACTATGGCGTTGTTGCAACTAAAGAAGAACTCTATGCCGGATTCCTTCTCACTTATTATGATGAGAACAAGGATGGTAAAGTAGATAAGTCAGAGTTCCCACAGTTCTCTGATCCAGATACATTCTTTGCTGGTACATCTATCGCAAACTATGTTTCAAATACAAATACAAACCAGATGGTAATTCTCTCATATTTCAAGGAGAATACCAGTGAAAACTACGATACACTTTATTCTAAGAAGGATAAGACAGTATTCACATATTCAGGTACTAAGGAAGCAGGATATTCACATTCTGTATGGTATTCAACAAATGATGGTCCTGGATACGATAGGGGCGAAATCCTTCATGATACTGATTTTGCTGCTTTGAACGAGACAAGGCCTGCTCAGGGTTCAATGAATGCTGATTGTCATGGCGCAGATCCAAGTAAAGTTCAGACATTCTTTGCTATTAATGCTGGTGGTTCAACACTTGCAGGTAGAGGATATTATCGTGAGAAAATCTCGGCTGCAAATAACATAGGTGGCCTCCCATACTTTGAGTATAAAGGCTGGGGCGGTATGTACAGTATTGGTAATACCAGAGGTGATGATGTAGTTGATAATTTGCTTAATAACTACAATGTTACTCAACTCAATGGTTCAAACTGCAGCACATACTCAAGCTCTGCAGATGGTGGTACAATTTATATCTATCCAACAGTTGACTTAACTCAGGGCTGGTATTATTTGAAGGACGGAGATAAGTATTACTTCATTTATCTTTCAGCCGCACAGAGCGAGTCTTCAAAAGAAAACAACCCTGGCAACATCGCTGTTAAGGGTAATGCTTATTCAACAGTAGGCGGTAGCGGTAGCAAATCTCATGGCCGTATTGTTCTTGGTAATACCAGTAATGGAACAAGTTTCTCAGGTTGGGCTTATGCTCAGGCACAGTATGCTCAGATGGAGCAAGGTGCAAGTGATGCTAAGAAAGCTACTATTGACACAGTTGGATGTCATCAGTACACAGACTACATCCTCTATGGTGTAGACTGGAACTCTTGGTTCCTTAGGAGCCCATCTAATGGTCTTCTTAACAAGATTATGACTGGTGCTGTAACAATTATTGATACAGTAATTGGTGCATTTACAGGTGAGCGTAGCTTTAATAAGCAGGATGTTCAGGCAATCTCTGGATCTAATGCTGTACTTTCACTTGGTAACCATGGTCAGATGACAGTTGATTCTACAAGTACAACTGTTGCTTCATACAATATGGCATGGGTAATTTATAGCCCTAAGCGTGGTACTTGGTACTACCTTCCACAGGCGTCAACAAGACTTTCTAATGCAACAAGTAAGATTTCTTGGACATCTAGAAAGGATCAGCCAATGCCACTTGACGTAGACATTAATGATGGCAAGACTTGGGCAAGTTCGGCTGCTATGGTATCTGATATCGACAGGAGAAAGTTGTCTTCTTCAGGACTCTTTGGACTTGTAGATACAACTAAGGATGTTCTTTGGGTAGGACTTCCAACAGGTAACCAGGTTGAAGTTAAATTTGATTAATTAATCAATTTAAGATGGGGGCTCAAATGGGTCCCCATCTTTGCATTATAATTGACAAAAGAGGGCTTTGTTCTTAAAATACTCGTATAGATTTTAAAGGAGGTGGGCAGGATGAAACTTGGATATACAGGTAGGCGTATCTGGGGAGTAGTGGATACAATCGTAGATTTGATCTTGATTATTGTTTTGCTCATCAGCCTTTATAACTTGGTTCAGAGGAAGGTTTTTAAATCACCATTGCCGATGATAGGTGGATACGGATACGCCGTTGTATTGTCCGGCAGTATGCTGCCCGAAATCGAGGTTTCGGATGTTGTAGTTATTAAAGAGAAATCTCGATATGAGGTTGGAGATATAATTACATTTATCGATCAGGATTCTCCATCTAAGGCACTTGTAACTCATAGAGTTATAGAGGTGTCGAAGGATGGATACAAGACCAAGGGTGATAATAACAATATGGTGGACCAAGGGTTGGTTGCGCCAGCTGATATCAAGGGTCATGTTGTTAAAACGATTGGCTTTATTGGCTCTACGTTGCTGTTTATACAAAAGCCTGTCGGTACGCTTTGTCTGATACTCTTGGCACTGCTTTTCATTGAGTTGCCTTATCGTTTGAGGACTACATACAGAAAGGCCACAGAGGACAATATAAAGGAAATTAGAGAGAAGTTTGAACCTAAGGAGGAGAAGAAGTTTACTCCTGACCTTTATTGGGAAGAAAATGATGGTTCATACAGAGCTCCAGAAAAGACTAAGAAGCAAATAGACTTCGAAAAAGAGGTTAACTGGAGAAGAAAACATAAACAGAAAAAGAAAGTATATGTTCCAGATGAGCAACATTGGAACTTAGATTAAAAGCACTGGTATCCAGTGCTTTTATTATTAGTATTATTATGTTTTTTTATAGTTTTATATTTATTGTTGACTTTAACAATATAAAGTGCTAAAATTTGTGCATATTAAATATTAAAGGCAAAGACGAAGACGGTTCTAAAGGGCTTTGACAGAGAGCGTGTGGGTGGTGTGAACACGTACTGAACTTTAGGTTGACCTATCACTTCAACAGCTGAATTTTTGAAAAGGTTTCTGAGTAGGGAATTACGTGATACGCTACGTTAGTGCGAAGGGATTGTTGGATCCTGCAGAGGTGGTATTCTTTAGAATACAATTTGAGTGGTACCGCGGATATATTATTCGTCTCAAAGCTTATTGGAAGCTTTGGGGCGTTTTTTATTTTATTTCCTTGATAATTGGAGGAAACATTATGACTGATACAAGAGAACAGATATTAGAAGTTGTTGAACGTATCCGAGAGATGCGTGACATCTGTGGCTTCACTGTCGCTGAAATGGCAGAGAAGACAGAGATAACTCCTGACCAGTATATAATTTATGAGTCTGGTGCTGAGGATTTACCTTTTACATTTGTACACAAGTGTGCATTAGCTTTTAATATCGGCTTGGCTGACCTCCTTGAAGGTCAGTCTGCAAGACTTTCAACTTACACTGTTACAAGACGTAACGGTGGTCTTACTACTGCAAAAGAGGACGGCATTACAATCCAAAACCTTGCTCCTTTGTTCAAGGATAAGCTTGCTGATCCTTATTTCTGCGTATATGAGTATGATGAGTCTTTACAGGATAAGCCAATCCACTTGGTAGAGCATGCTGGTCATGAGTTCAACTTTGTAATTAAGGGTTCTCTTAAGGTACAGGTTGGTGACCACGTTGAAACTCTTCGCTCAGGTGACTCAATCTACTTCAAAGCATCAGTTCCTCATGGTGAACTTGCCGTTGACGGCGCACCATGTAAATTCCTCTCAATTATTTTAAATTCTGACATTACAGAAGAACTCTATCACGAGCAGACAATCAAACGTGCAGCACAGTCTGAAAAACTCCAAATTGAGAAATTTGTCGAGTGTATTGAGGACGAGAGGGGTGCACTTGTTGATATGAAGTTCACAAATGCAGATAAATTTAATTTTGCATTTGATGTAGTAGATGAAATTGCAAGAAACAAGCCTGAAAAGGTTGCAATGATCCACTTGGATAAAGACAAGAACGAGACAAAATATACATTCAGAGACATCAAGGACATGTCGTCACAGGCAGCAAACTATTTCACTTCTTTAGGTATTGTAAAGGGTGACAGAGTCATGCTTGTTTTAAAGCGTCGCTTCGAGTTCTGGGTGGCTATTTTGGGTCTTCATAAGATTGGTGCTATTGCTATCCCTGCGACGCATCAACTTAAGGACCATGACTTTGAGTACCGCTTCAATGCCGCAGGCGTCAAAGCAATAGTTTGCACATGTGACGACACTGCAGCAGAAGCTGTTGATTTGGCAGCGGCTAATTGCCCAACACTTGAGCACAAGATTATCGTTGGTGCAACAAGAGAGGGCTGGAAAGACTTCTCAGAGTATAAATTGTTTAGTAGAAGATATCTTAGAACTGCTGATTCACCATGTGGAGATGACCCAATGATCATGTTCTTCACATCTGGTACTTCAGGATATCCAAAGATGGCTCTTCATAGTTGTAAATATCCTTTGGGACATTATCACACTGCTAAGTATTGGCACTGTGTAAGAACTAATGGTGTACATCTTACAATCTCTGATACCGGTTGGGGTAAGGCCCTCTGGGGTAAACTCTATGGTCAGTGGATGTATGAGGGTGCAATTTTCGTATATGATTTCGATAGATTTAACGCTGCTGACATTCTTCCATTGTTCGCAGAGTACAAGATCACTACATTCTGCGCGCCACCGACAATGTACAGAATGCTTATCAAGGAAGACCTCTCAAAATATGACTTGTCTTCAATTGAGCATGCAACAATCGCTGGTGAGGCTTTGAACCCTGAGGTATTCTACCAGTTCAAGAAGGCTACAGGCCTTGAACTTATGGAGGGCTTCGGCCAGACAGAGACAACACTTACAATTGCCAACCTCGTTGGTATGTCTCCAAAGCCAGGTTCTATGGGTAAACCTTGTCCTAATTACGACGTTCGTCTTCTTAACTCTGAGGGTAAAGAGGTTGGCGTCGGTGAAAACGGTGAAATTTGTATTAGAACAAAGGATGAGATTCCTTGCGGACTCTTCCTTGGATATTACAAAGATAAAGCACAGACTAAAGGAGTTTGGCATGATGGATATTACCACACAGGTGATATCGCATGGAAAGACGAGGACGGCTATTTCTGGTATGTTTCTCGTATTGATGACGTTATCAAGTCTTCTGGTTACAGAATTGGACCATTTGAGATTGAAAATGTCATCATGGAACTTCCATATGTACTTGAATGTGGTGTATCTGCAGCCCCTGATGAGGTCCGTGGACAGGTAGTTAAGGCATCAATCGTGCTTGTTAAGGGTACAGAACCTACTGATGCACTTAAGAAGGAAATCCAGGACTACGTTAAGCAGAAGACCGCACCTTACAAGTATCCACGTATAGTTGAGTTCAAGGATGAACTTCCAAAAACTATAAGTGGTAAGATAATTAGAAAAGAGTTATAATATTTCATTATGAAAAGAGTGACACTGTTTGCAGGGCATTACGGTAGCGGCAAGACCAACTGTGCAATTAACTACGCAGTTAAATTGCATTCTCAGGGTCTTCCGGTCGTCATCGCCGACCTAGATATCGTTAACCCTTACTTTAGGACAGTCGATAGTCTTGATGAACTTAATGCATTAGGGATTAAGCTCATATCGTCCGACTACGCGGGGTCAAACGTCGATTTCCCAGCCTTGCCTGGTGAAATCTACAGTTTGTTTGACAACGCGACGTCGTACGCAGTAATGGATATCGGCGGGGACGACCGAGGCGCGTACGCGCTGGGCCGCTACCGAGAGAAGATCCTAGTTGAAGATTACGACATGTTTTTGGTTATAAATAAATATAGACCGCTGACAGCTACTCCAGAACTCTGTGTGGAGATCATGCAGGAGATTTCGGATGCTGCAGGCATTCCGTTCACTGGAATAGTAAACAACTCTAATATTGGCGCTGAGACGACTTTAGAGGATGTGGTAAAATCCTTTGATTATGCTTCATCAGTCTCATCACTCACTGGTTTACCAGTAGTAATGACCACAGTTGCTGATTGGCTTAGAACTGATGGATTAGATTTATCTAATAAGTCAGTGGGAGAGTTGGTTCCAATTAAGTTACAGAAAAAGATCTTCGAGGAGGATTGAGATATGGCAAAAGTAACGTTTTTGACAGACGTGTGCAAGGGCTGTGGCCTTTGCGTAGGCGCTTGTCCAAAGGGCATTATTGCTCTTGATGAAACAAAGTTGAACGCTAAGGGCCATCATCCAGCCGCTTGTGTGGATATGGATGCATGTGTAGGTTGTGCTTCATGCGCAATCATGTGCCCTGACTGCGTAATTACAGTAGAAAGGTAGTGAAGTAATGGGCGAGAAAGTTTTAATGAAAGGTAACGAAGCTATTGCTGAGGCTGCTATTAAGGCTGGCTGCAGACATTACTTCGGTTACCCAATCACACCTCAAACTGAGGTTGCAGCATACATGTCAAAGCGTATGCCTAAGATTGGTGGCGTATTCCTTCAGGCTGAGTCTGAAATCGCTGCTATCAACATGGTAATTGGCGTTGCTGCTACTGGTAAAAGAGTTATGACATCCTCTTCTTCACCTGGAATCTCACTCAAGCAGGAGGGTATCTCATACCTCGCTGGTTGTGACCTCCCAGCTTTAGTTGTTAACGTTGAACGTGGCGGCCCTGGTCTCGGTGGCATTCAGCCTTCACAGTCAGATTACTGGCAGGCAACAAAGGCCGGTGGACACGGCGACTATCACAATATCGTACTTGCACCTGCATCTGTTCAGGAGATGGCAGCTCTTACAATCAAGGGCTTCGAACTCGCAGATAAATATGGCATGGTAGCAATGATCCTCGCTGACGGTACTATGGGTCAGATGATGGAACCTGTTGAGATCGATGATATCGAGATCAAGACAGTTGATAAGCCATGGGCACTCACAGGTACAGGCATGAAGAGAGAACACAACATCGTTAACTCTCTCTACTTGAAGCCAGACCTTCTTGAAATCAAGAATTTCGAGCGCTATGAGAAGTACGCTGTTGTTGAGCGCGATGAGGCTATGTATGAGGAATATCTCATGGATGATGCAGAGATCTGTATCGTAGCATTTGGTATCACATCTCGTGTAGCTAAGAACGCTATCAACGAAGCTCGTGCCAAGGGCATCAAGGTTGGTATGATTAGACCAATCACACTTTGGCCATTCCCTAAGAAGGCTTTTGAGGCTCGTGTAGACCAGTGTAAGGCATTTATCTCTGTTGAGATGAACATGGGCCAGATGATTGATGATGTTAAACTTGCAACTTCTTGTAAGAAGCCTGTATACCTCTGCAACCGTGTAGGTGGTATGATTCCTTCTCCAGAAGAAGTTTTAGCAAAGATTCTTGAAGTAGGAGGTGCTAAGTAATGGATGTAGTATTCAAGAAACCACATGCTTTAACAGATGCACCGCTTCACTACTGTCCTGGTTGTACTCACGGTATTATCCACAGACTCGTAGCTGAAGTTATCGACGAACTCGGTATTGAGGGAGACACAATTGGTGTTGCATCAGTAGGTTGCTCAGTTATGGCTTATGACTACTTCAATGTAGACTTCGTCCAGGCAGCTCATGGTCGTGCACCAGCAGTTGCAACTGGCGTTAAACGTTCAGATCCTTCTAAGATCGTATTCACATATCAGGGCGATGGAGACCTCGCTGCTATTGGTACAGCTGAGACAGTTCAGAGTGCTGCTCGCCGTGAGAATATCACAATAATATTTGTAAACAATGCAATTTACGGTATGACCGGTGGTCAGATGGCGCCAACAACGCTCCCTGGCATGGTTACACAGACCTCACCATACGGTCGTAACGTAGAGGCCGTTGGTTATCCAATCAAGGTCTGTGAACTTCTCTCTAATGTTGATGGCGCCGCTTATCTCGAGCGTGTAGCTGTTAACAACGTAGCTAATGTTCGTAAGGCAAAGGCTGCTATCAAGAAGGCATTCCAGAACCAGATTGATGGTAAGGGCTTCTCACTCGTTGAGGTTGTTTCTACTTGTCCAACTAACTGGGGTCTCACTCCAGCTAAGGCACTCGAGTTCGTAGAGACAGATATGATTCCTTATTATCCACTCGGCGTTTACAAAGACATCTATGCAGAGGAGGGTGACAAGTAATGAGTACTTTAAATATCCTCTATGCAGGCTTCGGTGGGCAGGGCATCCTTTTCTCTGGTAAGTTTTTAGCATATGAAGGCCTTATCGCAGGCAAGCATGTTTCATGGCTTCCTTCATACGGCCCTGAGATGCGTGGTGGTACAGCTAACTGCTCAGTAATCATCTCTGATGATGAGGTTGGCTCACCAATCGTGGACAAGCCAGATGTACTTGTAGTTATGAATCTTCCTTCACTTGATAAGTATGAGGACGCAGTAGTACCAGGTGGTAAAATCTTCGTTGACTCAACACTTATTGAACGTAAGGTAAACAGAACTGACGTATCAGTTTTCTATATCCCTGCAACAGGTATTGCTGCAGAGAAGAAGATTCCAACACTTGCTAACATGATCATCACTGGTAAGATGCTCAAGGAGATTGGTATCTCTCTTGATAATATCGATACAGTACTTGGTAAGATTGTATCTGCTCGACACCAGGATCTCTTGGAAGTAAATAAGGACGCAATTAAGACAGGTTATGATTTGGAGGCATAATTATGCTTGATATTAAATTTGAAAAGACTACTGCTCCAAAGCAGAAGCCAATAGACGAATCAAAACTCGGTTTTGGACAGATTTTCTCTGACCATATGTTTTTAATGGACTATGACAACGGTGAGTGGCATGACCCTCGTATCGTTCCTTTCCAGGATCTCTGCTATAGCCCAGGTACAGCTGTATTCCACTATGGCTGCGAAATCTTTGAGGGCCTCAAGGCTTATAGAACAGCAGCTGGTAATGTACAGCTCTTTAGACCTATTGATAACGTACGCAGAATGAACGACTCTGCTGAGCGTCTCTGCCTTCCACAGATGAATGAGGATGATATGCTTCAGGCAATCATCGAGTTCACAAAGGTAGAAGCTGATTGGGTTCCTCATTCAGAGGGTACATCACTTTATCTCCGTCCATTCCTTCTCGGTATCGACGAGACACTCGGTGTTCATACAATTAAGAAGGCTCAGTTTATCATCATCGGTTCTCCATCTGGTTCTTATTACCCAGAGGGAATCAACCCAGTTAAGATTATGATTGAGACTGAGGATGTTCGTGCAGTACGTGGTGGTACAGGTTACGCTAAGTGTGGCGGTAACTATGCAGCATCAACACGTGCAGGTCACAAGGCAGAACTCAAGGGTTATTCTCAGGTTCTCTGGCTTGATGGCGTAGAGCAGAAGTATATTGAAGAAGTTGGCGCAATGAACGTTATGTTTAAGATTGACGGCGTTGTTGTAACTCCTAAGCTTATTGGTTCTATTCTTCCTGGTATCACAAGAAGATCTTGCATCGAACTTCTTAAGGATAAGGGTATCCCAGTAGAGGAGAGAAGAATCTCTGCTGAAGAACTCTTTGACGCACTCCGTGCAGGTAAGCTTGAAGAAGCTTGGGGCACAGGTACAGCAGCAGTAGTATCACCAATCGGCGAACTTTCATTTAATGGTGAAAAGTACACAATTAACGATTTCAAGATTGGTGAGACAACTCAGTGGCTCTATGACACGCTCACTGGTATGCAGTGGGGCAAGATTGCTGACAACAATAGTTGGATTGTACCAGTTAAATAAGGAGTAAACATATGACCGATAGACAGAGAAGGGACAAAGAGCTCCCTTATATCTCATCCCTTGGCCCATGCCTTGATTTCTTTTGGTGTAAATACTGGCTCAGACATTTAAATAAGAGCATCCCTTTCAACCTTCCTAAGGAGTGGTTGATCTTCAAAATCATCGGTTTGAAGCACGGTAAGAACTGTGTTATCGACTTCCCATTCAGATGTGGAATCGGTAAGAACATCACTATCGGCGACAACCTCTATTGCAACACAGGTTGTGTATTTGAAGATGAGGGTAAGATTACTATTGGTGACGATGTATTTATCGGACCTAACGTAACTCTTTGCACAGCTGGTCACCCAGTACACCATGTCGCAAGAAACACAAGATATGAATATGGTATTCCTATTACAATTGGAAATAACGTTTGGCTCGGTGCGAATGTATTAGTACTCCCTGGTGTAACAATTGGTGATAACACCGTTATCGGTGGTGGCAGCGTTGTTACTAAGGATATCCCTGCAAACGTAGTCGCTGTAGGAAATCCTTGTCACGTAATGCGTGAGATTAAGGATGAAGAAAAACAGTACTTCTTCAAAGATCGTAAGTTTGATGACGAAGCTATGAAGGTAGTAATGGACGGTGGCAATCCATCTTTATTTAAATAATTGCTAATATATTAATGGAATAAATTCTCCAAAAGAAGAACCCCAGTAGAGTGTGCTACTGGGGTTCTTCGACTTTTATATTATTCTTTATTTTCTTCTGTTGGAACTTTCTCTTTAAGTAATACAAACTTCTCCATAGGGAAGAGCACTACCATCTGAACAAAGCCTGCAGCGAAGACTGCAATTGTGCGGGCAAGCTTTACGAGGAATGGAATACTTAAATTTGAAAGCCATCCGAAAAGTGCGGCTTGGAGCCAAGTTGAGAAAAGGATAAGAGCACAGATTAAGAAAATGTAGATTACAAAGCAGTATGTTGGAGCATCTGATTTGAATGTAGTCTTCTTGTTCTGGATATATCCGTAAATATTTGCGAGGGCGTTACTTAGGAAGAATGGGAGAACATATCCCCAAGTTACAACACCACCGACAACATATTTGGCATAATCTGCTGCGCCACCTTCGGTCGTAATATCAAAGATTGAATTAGGTACGAATATTCCTTGAAGGAATGTAGGCAAAGTTGCCTTAACACTGTCAAATATGAGAGGTAAAACATTTGCAAGAATAAGTTGAATTATTGTTACACCGAGAGATACAACAATAAACTTGACTATCTGCCAAAGTGTTTTGATTCCGCCACCTTTGGCCTCTGCCTTTTGATCGATGTTTGTAATAAAGTTTGCCATTTGGGCCTCCTTTGCTGTAACGATAATAACTTACATACAATTATTTATATATTTCAATACATTTGTCAAGCCAAGCAATGTAAGCATCTTCACGGAGAATAGCACCGTCTAGGACCATAAAGTCACCGAGTTCAGGTGTTCCTTTTTCCGGTGGAGTGTTGTTGAACACTTTTTCTTTTACTGCTGCGAGATATTCACGCTTTTCCTCGTGCTGCTTTTTCTGACTCTGGAGGAGTTTTTCAAACTCTCTATCTAAGAGACTGTCAGAGTAGTATGTACGAAGACGGAAAATGTCCTTATATGTACGCTCAATAGGGACATCATCTCTGAGCCAATTTAAAAACTCATTGCGGCCAGCAGGGGTGATGGTGTAGAGCTTCTTCTCCATCTTCTCACCGCGAATGTCAGTGTCGTATTCAAGCATACCTTCTTCAACGAGCTTCTTAAGTTCTGGATAAATTTGGCTGTGCTCAGCGTGCCAGAAACTTGTGAGAGCCCTGTCCTCAAAGGCTTTTTTTATGTCGTATCCAGTCATTGGTTCTCTATTTACGAGACCAAGTATCGCATATTTGAGATTACGCATATAGTTTCTCCCAACGTTTTAATATACATACATTCTATATATTTTTGCCTAAATGAACAATGGGCGAATATGACAAATTAAATATGTAAATATTTACATATTTGTCAATGGATAAATTGCAATAACTGTCCTAAAATATTATTGGTTTATTATGTTCGGATAAAATTTAATATTGAGGAGGACTATTATGAGTATTTTTAAGAAGCCAATTCATATGCCAGATCCATCGTTCGATGTAATCTACACCGGCTTTGTAGAGTTTGATGAGGATATTGAACACTATGATTTAGGTCTCGGAGAAATGAAGTCTTTTAGAGTCAAGGCTGGTAAGGTAAGCGGCAAGGTTGACGCTGACATCGCGCCTGTTGTATCAGTGCTTTGGAAGACAAAACGTCTTGATGGCGGAGTAAAGTATGAGAGCAAGTTTGTTGCAAGAAAGGGTGCGCTTTTGACTATTTCATGTGATGTCTATGGCAACAACTCCAAGATGCTTAACATACTTTACAATACTGGCTGGCCAGGATTTACTTGGCTTGCACATACTATTACATTTATAAAAGTTGATTCTGTAGTGGGTAACAAAGTTGAGTTTACCTGCTACAAGGTTAATTAGGAGGTGCGCGTTATGAAAACTAAATTTTTATATTACACAGAATGCGCATGTCCAGCTCTTATGTTCCCAGTAGGACTTAAGGGACTTGGAGCACAGGTTGTTATTCCAATTGAGGATGGCCCATGTGAGGGCGGCGAGATTAACGGCGTTATTAAGCCACTTGGCGCTGACTGGAATACAATTCACCTCCTTGGTATTACGAGTGATGTACTCGCAAAATATCAAATTACAACAGATGATGGAGCAGTACTTGACCTCTTTACTGATGGTAGGATGAAGGTAATGTGGGACAAGGTTCCAAAGAACCTTTTGGGACTCAAACATTATTTCTCAGACTATGTATATTTTAGAGAGTTCCTTTACTATCATACAAATGATGAGCGCTATAAATGGCTTGAGGACACGCCTTGCTTTGCTATGATTGGCATGAAGTTTACTATGAAGGACAAAAAACCATATTTCCTAATTAGCTATTACGCTTATGCAATTATTGATGAATAGGAGAGAATTCAATGAGAATCAAGTATTTTTCAACTTTGAGCGAAGGTGATAAACTTCGTGGTTTTATCGTAATGCCAAAAGAGGAGAAGGATAAGTATCCAGTAGTTATCTTAAGCCATGGTATGTGTTCAAACTTGCTTGTTACTGCACCTTATGCTATTCCTTTTGTCAAAGCAGGATATGCAGTATTCCTCTATGACTTTACAAAATCTGGCTCTGGTATCTCTGGTGGTGACTCAACAAAGATGAGCCTCAAGACAGAGGCAAAGGATATCGAGAACATGGTTTCATATGTTCGTGGACTCCCTTGGGTTGACACAGATCACGTTATCCTCTCGGGTTGCTCACAGGGCGGTATCACATCAGCTCTCACAGCTCCAAAGGTAGAGGATTTGATTGAGAGAATTATTCTCTACTATCCAGCGTTCTGTATCCCAGATGACGCGCGTACAGGCCGCGCAATGGTAACCAAGGTTGACCTTGATAATATTCCAGAAACTTATAGGACACTCCAGGTTAAACTTGGCCCTCCATACCTCCTTGATTCACTTGAACTTGAGCCATGGAGAGAGATTAAGGACTTTAAAAAGCCAGTATTTATCGTTCATGGCAAAGAGGACCCAATCGTAAATATTAAGTATGCAAGAAAAGCTGCTTCAGTTTATGAGAATTGTATTTTGAAGGAGATTCATGGTGACCATGGTTTTATCTTTATTGGTTTGCCACGAAGCATTAAAGAAACAAATAAATATATCGCGTCATACAAAGATTATTAATTAGGGGTATTTAATATGTTTGACTTTAAAATTAGACCTTTTACAACTAAGAGTGAACAGGGCAATACAATCAGGGGTATTGTAGTTACTCCAAAGGAGTTTTCTGGCAAGCTCCCTGCAATTGTAATGTCACATGAGTTTTGCGCTAACATGTGGACAACTTTCCGCTATGCAAGGAAAGTTGTAAATGATGGTTACGCATGTTTCTGTTATGACTTTACTCGCTCTGGCTCAGGTATCTCGGGCGGCAGTTCAGTAGGTATGAGCGCTGTTCAAGAGTCACGCGACGTAGTTTCAGTATTTAACTATGCAAAGTCACAGGACTTTGTTGATACAACAAATATCACACTTTGGGGCTGCTCACAGGGTGGCATGGCAACATCACTTGTTGCACCAGAACTTGAGGATGAGATTTCTAAAATTATCCTTTACTACCCAGCACTCTCAATCTGTGACGACGCAAGAAAGGGTTCGATGATTACAGCTCGCTTTGATCCAAAGAACCCACCAGAGAAGTTCTGGTGCGCAATTGTTCATGTTGCTAAAAACTATTGCACAGATGTAATTGACCTTGATCCATATGAGCAGATTTGCACATTTAAAAAGCCAGTGCTTTTGATTCATGGAAATAAGGACCATATTGTTAATGTTTCTTATTCAAGAGAGGCTGCAGAAAAGTATCCAAATTGCGAATTCCATGAGTTCCCAGCTGAACATCTCTGGATTGGCGGCGGTGCTAAAAAGGCTGTTGAGATTACAAGAGAGTTTTTAGCAAAAAATAAGTAAGGAGAACACTATGGCAAAGTTTATTAGTGCTCGTGAGGCAGCACAACTCATCCCAGATGGCGCGACCGTAGGTATCGGTGGCATGGGCCTGTCTGGATGGGCAGAGGAAATTGCTTGTGCAATAAGAGATAATTTCGCCGAGACAGGCCATCCATGCAACCTTCATTTAAAGCAGGGTAGTGCCATGGGTGACTGGGGTCACGGTAATAACTTTATAGGATGGGATCGCGTACGCCGCGATGAGCCTGACAAGGCTCATGGTGCGCGTGGCGCCACACGTTTTGGTGAGGCAGGTCCAGGGCTTATTGCAAAATGGACCAGTGCACACATAGGCTCTGCGTTTAGCCTTTGCGACCTAGCCCGTGCTGAACAGCTTGAGAGCTATTGTCTCCCACAGGGTGTTATCATCAACCTTTGGCGTGAAATTGCAGCAGGTCGCCCAGGCCTTATTACCAAAACAGGACTTGGAACATTCGTTGACCCACGTGTAGAGGGTGGACGTATGAACAAGTCAGCAAAAGATGACCTTGTTAAAGTGGTAGAGTTTGATGGAGAAGAGTACCTCTTCTATCCAGGATTTAAAGTTGATGTTGCACTTCTTCGTGGGACAATCGCAGATGAAAAGGGTAATATCTCTTTTGCTCATGAATCAGTAATAAATGAGGGCCTTGCAATTGCAGAGGCTACAAAGAATTCTGGCGGTATTGTAATCGTTCAAGTTGAGTATCTTGCAAAAGCAGATACACTCAACCCAAAGGATGTCAAGATTCCAGGCGCCCTCGTAGATTATGTGGTAAAAGCGAAGGATCCAATGTCATGTTGGCAGGCAGAGGGCGACTATTGGGAGCCATCATTCTCTGGTCAGATTAAAATCCCGCTTGATGAGATTAAGCCTATTCCTTTTGATGAACGCAAGATTGTTTGTCGCCGTTGCGCGATGGAACTCAAGGCGGGCGACCTTATCAACCTTGGTGTTGGTATGCCTGCTGATGTATCAAAGGTTGTAGCAGAGGAAGGTCAGCTTGAAAAGGTGACGATGTCAACAGAGTCAGGTATGGTTGGTGGCATACCATCAGCGCTACCAAGCTTTGGTAGTGCATACAACCCTGAGGCAATCATTACACCAAATGATATGTTTGACTTTATTTCTGGTGGCGGACTTGATATGACTTGCCTTGGTATCGGACAGGTTGATAAATATGGTAACAACAATGTTTCTCGTATGGGCTCGCGCCTTACAGGTCCTGGCGGATTCATTGATATTACTGCTGCTACCAAGAAAGTAATCTTCGCTGGCACATTCACTGGCCACGCTGAATACAAGCTTGGCGATGGCAAGATTGAAGTTGTCAAAGAAGGCGACATTAGAAAGTTTGTTGATACTGTAAGTCAGATTACATTCGCTGGTCAGTATTCACCAGATGATCAGGATGTACTCTACATTACCGAACGTGCAGTATTTAAACTCATCGATAAAAAGATGACAATTATAGAAATCGCTCCTGGTCTAGATTTGCAAAAGGATATTTTGGATCAGATGGACTTTGTTCCTGAAATATCTCCAGATCTTAAAACTATGGACGCAAGCATATTCAATGAGAAATGGGGAGGTCTCACACTATGATACTTGATGAGAAGAGACTCCTTATGCAGAAACTCTGCAGAGAATTTGCAGAGAACGAATTCACTGATGAACTTCTCGACAGACTTGAGGAGACAGGTGAGTTTGACTGGGACATCTTTAACAAGATGGCAAAGTACGGTTTCTGCGGAGTCAAAATTCCAACAGAGTTCGGTGGCCAGGGTGGCGACTCACTCGACTATGTTTTGATGGTTGAGGAGTTTGCCAAGGTATCACCTGTACTCGCAATTTATGCTAACACCTCAAACTCACTCGGTGGCGGACCACTTATGATCTGTGGCAACGAGGAGCAGAAGGCAAAGTATTTATCTGACGTTGCAACTGGTAAGAAGATTATGGTCTTCTGCCTCACAGAACCAGGTGCTGGCTCCGACGCCGGTGGAACAATCACAACAGCTACTGAGGATGGAGATTACTTCGTACTCAATGGCCGTAAGACATTCGTGTCTGGTGCACCAGTTGCTGACTATGCAGTTGTACTTGCTAAAACAGATACAACACAGAAGGGCTCACGCGGTATATCAATGTTTATCGTTGATATGAAGGCCCCTGGCGTATCTTTTGGTAAGCCAGAGAAGAAGATGGGTATCGTTGGTTATCCAACTTGTGATGTTATCCTTGAGAACGTAAGAGTTCATAAGGATGACCTCGTTGGTAAGCGCGACAAGGGCTTCGGCGCTGCTATGGCAACACTCGACGGTGGCCGTCTCGGTATCTCAGCTCAGGCACTCGGTATTGCAGAGGGCGCTTACAACGAAGCAGTTAAATATGCTAAAGAGCGTAAGCAGTTTGGAAGACCAATCGCTGACTTCCAGGCTATCAGCTTCATGATTGCTGATATGGCAACTGAGATTGAGGCTGCTCGTGAACTCATCTACTCAACAGCACTTAAAAAGGATGCTGGTGACCCAGATGCATCTAAGTACTGTGCTATGTCTAAACTCTTTGCTGCAGAGATGTGCAACAGAGTTTGCTACAAGGCTGTTCAGATTCACGGCGGTTACGGCTATATCAAAGAATATAAAGTTGAGCGTTTCTATCGAGATGCTCGTATTACAAGCATTTATGAGGGTACCTCTCAGGTTCAGCAGATGGTAATCTCAGGAAATATTTTGAAGAAGTAGGAGGGAATATATGAAATACATAGTTTGTGTAAAACAGGTTCCTGATACTTCAGGAAAGGTTGCTGTAAAAGAGGACGGCACAATGGACCGCTCCAAGATGGCAACAATCATCAATCCAGATGACTTAAATGCTGTTGAGGCTGCTCTTGCTCTCAAGGACAAGAACCCAGAGGCAAAAGTAGTTGTAGTATCAATGGGACCTCCACCAGCAGCAGGCATGCTCCATGAGCTCCTTGCTATGGGCGCAGATGAAGCAGTACTTGTATCAGGCCGTGAGTTTGGTGGCTCTGATACATTCGCAACATCTCAGATTCTCGCTGGTGCTATCGCACACATTGGCATTGAGTCTGATGACGTAATCTTCTGTGGTCGCCAAGCAATTGATGGTGACACAGCACAGGTAGGACCTCAGATTGCAGAGAAGCTTGGACTTCCACAGGTGTCCTATGCTGCTGATATTGAGCAAAATGGTAATAAACTTAAGGTTAAGAGAGTTCTTGAAGATGGCTACATGAATATCGAGGTTGAGACACCTTGCCTTGTAACTTGTATCAAGGAACTCAACACTCCACGTTACATGACTGTTCGTGGCATCCTTGAATTTGACAAAAAACCATACAGCGTCTTTGATTTTGAGATGCTCAAGGATGAGCCTCTTATTGAGCTTGATACAATCGGTCTCAAGGGCTCGCCAACAAACGTATATAAATCATTCTCTCCACCTGTTAAGGGTGCAGGCAAGATGATTGAAGCAACAGAATCTGGCATCTCTGCAATGGTAGAAGAACTTGCAGAGAAGCACATTATATGAGGGAGGGAAAGGCTTCATGTATGATTGTACAGATATAGGCGCTTTCAAAGGCGTCTGGGTATTTTGTGAGCAGCGCGAAGGCAAACTCAACACAACAAGCTTCGAACTCCTTTCAGAAGGTAGAAAACTTGCTGATGACCTCGGTGCAGAACTCTGCGGTCTCCTCATAGGAGATGGTGTTGAGGGCCTCGCATCAGAGCTCGGCGGATACGGCGCAGACAAAGTATATGTTGCGCAGTCGCCACTCCTTGGCACTTATACAACTGATGCGTACACAAAAGTACTTTGTGACGCAGTAGTTGAGAAGAAGCCTGAGATAGTTCTCATTGGTGCAACAAACATCGGCCGTGATCTCGGCCCTCGCTGCGCCGCAAGACTTCACACAGGTCTTACAGCAGACGCAACTCACCTCGATATTGATACAGCAAAATACTTGGATTTTCTTCGCGAAACATCTACAATAGATGTAGATAGTATGACTTGGGATATGGAGGACAAAGGTCTTAAGATGACACGTCCTGCTTTTGGCGGACACCTTATGGCAACAATCATTTGCCCGCGTTTCCGTCCGCAGATGTCCACAGTTCGTCCAGGCGTTATGAAATGTGCTGAATTTGATGAGGCTAAGTCAAAGGCCGTAAAAATAGAAAAGCTTAATGTGAGCCTCACAGAGGACGACATTAAGACTAAGGTTTTAGAGGTTGTCAAGGAGACCAAGGAGATTGTTGACCTCATTGGTGCAGAAGTTATCGTATCAGTTGGTCAGGGCATCTCTAAGGATCCCGAGAAGGGTATTGCTCTTGCAAAAGAGCTCGCTGACGCACTCGGCGGTGGCGTAGTTGGTGCTTCCCGTGCAGTCGTTGACGCAGGTATCCTCTCAAGCGACCACCAAGTAGGACAGACAGGTAAGACTGTTCGCCCTCGCATCTATGTTGCACTCGGCATCTCTGGTGCCATCCAGCACAAGGCTGGCATGCAGGATTCTGAATATATTATCGCTATTAATAAGCAGGAGACAGCTCCAATCTTTGAAGTTGCAGACTACTCTATTGTTGGCGATTTGTTCACAGTAGTTCCAATTATGATTGATGCATTAAAAGAAGTGAAGTAATTATGCTAGAACTTGAAAATTTGACGGTCTACGAGGCATTCGCAAGATCAGTGGAAAATTTCCCTGACAACAAGGCGTTGACTTATCTTGAAAATTCCTTTACCTATAAGGACCTTGACGCTAAGGTAAATGAATTTGCGGGTAAGTTTTTAAATCTTGGAGTTAAAAAGGGAGTACACGTAGGTCTCTGGTGTGGTAACGAACCTAATTTCGTTATCACTGTTCTCGCATTGTCAAAAATTGGCGCAGTTGCTATTCTTTTCAACACGAGCCTTCATAAGAAGGAGCTGTTCAAACTTGTTGAGGCAACTGATGTTGAGTTTCTTGTAATTGGTGATGGATATAAGGATGCAGACTTCAGGGATGAAGCTGATAAACTTATCGATTCAATCTACAGACTTAGAAATGTGATTTATATTGGACTCTCAGGTGATCCTAGAAACTACACTGATATGAAGACAGTTGCAGTTGTTCCTGATGAGCAGATAGAAGAAGTAAGAAAGTCCATTGACCCTATGGCTAATGGTTATATTCTCTTCACAAGTGGTACAACATCACTCCCAAAAGCGGTTGTAGGCTCACATTATGCACGCGCAAATATGGGACTTGCACAGGGAAATGATATTAAAACTACAGAAAATGATAAGTTCTGTTTAGCGATGCCACTATTTCATTGCTTCTGTTTCGCAGTAAACCTTATGTCTGCATTATTCTATGGTGCATGTCTCTGTATTCCAAAATCAATGCATGTAAATGATATACTTGATACTGTGACTGAAGAGCATTGTACTATTCTTAGTGCTGTACCATCTCTTTACCACACGATTATCAGTAAATATGATGTGTCACAGTATGACATCTCAACTCTTCGTGCGGGCTATATTGGAGGTAGTACTTACAGCGCATCTCTATTTGAAGAAATTGAGGATACGCTTCATATGACATTACTCTCAAGTCTTGGTCAAACTGAGGCGACTGCAGGTATTACGACTGCAAGATTAACAGATTCTTTGTTTACTCGTTCTACTACTGTCGGACATTTCCTTGATCACGTAGAATATAAGATCCTCAGCACGGGTGAGATCTGTATCAGGGGATACAACGTTATGTCTGGATATTATAAAGACTACGAGAATACCTCCCGGGTCATTGATGAAGACGGATGGCTTCATACTGGCGATACAGGTTTTTTGGTTGGCAGTGACAATCTAGTGCTCACTGGTAGAATTAAGGAGTTTATTATTAGGGGTGGCGAAAACATTAGCCCTCTTGAAATAGAGTCGGTTCTCTATGATGATAAACGTATTATCGAATCTAAAGCAGTTGGTATCTATGATTCTCATTACGGTGAAGAAGTAGCACTTTGTGTAATTCGAGATCCCATGTTATTAATTACAGAGAAAGAAATTAGAGATATATTGAGAGATAATATTGCGGATTATAAAGTTCCTAAGTACATACTTTTCATGGAGAACTTTCCAAAGTCATCTTCGGGAAAAGTTTTGACAAAGGATCTTAAACGTCAGGCAACATTATTACTCGGTTTATAATTTGAAAGGAGATAAAAATGAGCAAAGTAACCCAGGAAAAGATCAAGCGAATGGAAATTGCTGGTCTTAATCAGCAACCGGACAGAGTTCCTATTACTAGCCAGATTGAGACATTTGCATATGGCTATGGTGGAACTACAATCGCAGAGGTAAAAAAGAACCCTTTTAAGGGCGTAGCAGCTTTTAAAAAGTGCTACGAGGACATTTATTTTGATGGATTCTTTGAACCTATTTTCGTACACCCATTTGCCTTCTTTGACGGACTTGGTGCAGATTCATATTTTGCATCTGACGACGGTGTAACAGCACAGCATAAGGAAATAGCTCCTATGAACGGAACAGAGGAGGAGTATAGACAGCTTATTGAGGATCCAACTAAGTTCTTCCTTGATGTTATTAACCCTCGTAAGTTCCCTAACCTCAATGGCGCTGAAGTCGATCAGAGAAAGGCTATCGTTAACGCTATTAAGGGCGCAGGTGGATTCCTTGCAGGTCTTGCAGGCGGTGGAATGGCTCTTCCAATTCTCACTGACACTCCAGGTTTCATGGGTGGATTTATTGAGATGCCATATGATAACCTCTTTGACTTCCTTCGTGGATTCAAGGGCTCATCAGTTGATATGAGACGTCATCCAGAACTTGTAGTTGAAGCAACAGAAGCTATCTTTGAGACATATACAAAGGAATGTGAGAAACTTTACTCATTCCTCAACGCACTCTCAGAGCCTCCACGTATGGTAAAGAATGCATATAACATTTTTGTAAAGGGTGGAGAACCTGTATGCACAAGATTCCCATGGTTCTTTAATCCAACTCATGCTCCTTCATTTATGAACCAGCAGCAGTATGAGAAGTTCTACTGGCCAACATATAAGAAGACCCTTGAACTCATAACAAGTTACGGTGGACAGACATGTACTCTCCTTGAAGGTGAGTGGGGTCCAGAGAAACTTGAACTCTTCAAGGATCTTGAGAAGGGCTCAGTAATTCTCTACGTTGAGAATGATGACATCTGCGAAGCTAAGAAGCAGATCGGCGATTATCAGGCAGTAATGGGTGGCCTTCCAATTTCCATCCTTAAGGCTGGTACAAAGAGAGAATGTATTGAGCACACAATGAAAGTTTATGATGCTTGTGCTCCAGGCGGTGGATTTATTTACACAACAGATAAGTCACTTCTTTCAACAGATGACTGTAACCCAGATAACCTTAGAGCTGTAAACGAGTTTGCTCGTGTTTACGGTGAATATTAATAGGAGGTAGGAATAATGGAAAAGAAGTTTTCAGAGATTATTAGCGATTATCTTCGCGATACTTTAAAGAAATTTATACCTATCTTCTGGATTCCAGGAGTAGGCGACAAATTACTTGATAAGCTTATGAATTCATATGCTCTCAGCCTTGCTTGGAAGGGTTGGGTAATGCTTTCTTTGATGTAATCGGGGATTTCTGCACTTTTTTCTTAGGGGATATTTTTATGAGTAAACGATTTGGGATTTTGTTCAGCGACAGTATAATGTTGATCTTCCTTGGACTCGTTTATGCTTGGAGTGTTTTCAAGAAGCCACTTGCAAATGCATATGGCTGGAACGATTCTCAGCTCACATGGACATTTACAATTTGTATGTTTATGTTCTGTCTTGGAGGATTTGCAGGCGCTAGACTTGCAAAGCTTACAAGCCATAGAGTTTTAACTTGGTTCTGTGGTGCTTGTATCGGTGCTGCCTTTTTTGCAATGGGATATATGACAAGCCTCTGGCAGATTTATGTTCTTTATGGCGTAGTTATAGGATTTGCGGTAGGCATCGTATACAACTGTGTACTTGCAACTGGTAATAGATGGTTCCCTGATAAGGGAGGCCTTGTAGCTGGACTTCTTCTTATGTTCTTTGGAGCAGGAAGCCTTTTCCTCAGCCCACTTTCAAATTTCCTTATAATGACATACGGCCTAAAACTTGCTTTTGCAATGATTGGAATTATGTTCGTATTCATTTTCCTTATCGGTGGATTGTTTGTAATCGCTCCTTCAGACGAGGACTCAAAGGAACTTGAAAAGATTGCTGTTAAAAAGGAAGTTTCATTAGATATTATCGAATTTACACCTAAAGAGATGCTTAGAACTGAGAGTTTCTGGATCTATTTCTTCTGGTGTGCTCTCGTTTCAGCAATAGGTATTGGTCTTCTCGGACAGATTGCTACTATTTCAGGCTCAGTTGGAATGAGTAGTGGCAAAGCTGCACTTATGGTAAGCCTTTTTGCTGTGTTTAATGGTCTTGGCAGACTCTACTTTGGTGGATTCTATGATAGACGTGGTAGAGAACTTACAATGACAATCTTTGGTATTGGATTTGTTCTTGGTGGCCTTGCACTTGCATTTGGTGTAATTATCAACTCATCAGTGCTTATCATTATTTCTCTTGTACTCTTTGGTATTGCTTACGGTGGTGTTACTCCAACAAATGCAAACTTTGCACGTAGTTTCTTTGGAAATACAAACTATGCAACAAACTTCAGCCTTGTTAACTTCAATCTTTTGATTGCTGTTTTCCTTGGCCAGTATGTAGGCTCAACTCTTTATATGAAGACTGGTGGATACGCATCAACTGCAATTGCAATTACAATTCTTTCAATTGCTTCACTTATCATCCAGTTCTTCATCAAACCAGCGCGTAAAAAAGAACACGATTGTATTGTATAACTGATTAAGGAGTGGCTTGTG
>R26__coassemble_402_pt1 | contig 27378 bp, 27 predicted proteins | sample R26__metabat2_low_PE_056 | metagenome-assembled genome bin R26 | reverse complement strand
ACACGACCCTTTATAATATTAAAGCAAAAAGAGTTTAACATAATACCTTTAAATGGTCAAACATAAATTGACATAAAGAGGCTTCGCTAGTAAAATTTATGTATCTTAGAAAAAGAGGAAAACTTATGATTATTTTCGATTCAATCACAGAACTAATCGGTAACACACCGCTTTTTAGACCAAATAATTTAATTTCAGACGCCGGTGTTTCTGCTGATGTTTTGTTAAAACTTGAATATTTGAATCCGGCTGGTTCAATCAAGGATCGCGCCGCTCTGCAGATGATACTTGATGCGGAGGAGAGCGGGGCTCTCAAAGCTGGCGCGACAATAATTGAACCGACGTCCGGAAATACTGGAATTGGCCTTTCGGCAATAGCTGCTGCGCGTGGCTACAAGACCATAATTGTAATGCCAGATTCCATGTCTGTTGAGCGCCAAAAACTTATGAAAGCATATGGTGCAGAACTCGTTTTGACACCGGGTGCAGAGGGTATGAAGGGCGCCATCGCAAAGGCCGAGGAAATAAAGGCGTCTTTACCTGGCTCAATTATCGCTGGACAGTTTGTAAATCCATCAAATCCTAAGGCTCATATTTTGACAACTGGACCTGAAATTTGGGATGATACAGATGGTAAAATTGACATCCTAGTTGCAGGTGTCGGAACGGGCGGAACCCTCACAGGTATAGGAAAATATCTCAAAGAACAGAACCCAAATATCAAGGTTGTAGCAGTTGAGCCTGAGACCTCTCCGCTTCTTTCAAAAGGAGTTGCCGGAGCACATGGTCTTCAGGGTATCGGAGCGAACTTTATTCCAAAGATTTTGGATCAGTCTTTGATTGATGAAATCATATGCGTTTCTGACTCTGAAGCGTATGCTGCTGGCCGCTCTTTGGGACAGCGTGAAGGTATCCTCTGTGGCATCACCTCTGGTGCTGCGCTTCACGCCGCACTCGTCCTCGCGGCCAGACCTGAAAATGTGGACAAGACAATCGTTGCAATTCTTCCAGACACTGGAGATAGATACCTTTCAACGCCTATGTTTGCTGATTGACTTTTATAGTATTATTAGTGTAAAATTTAGAAGTTATTTATTTTAGCAAAGGAGATAATATTATGAAGAGAATAATTTCACTTGTACTTGCATTAGTACTTTGCTTCAGCCTTGCAGCTTGTGCAGGCGGGGGCGCTAAGGGCGGCATCACAATTGGTATCCCTAACGACCCAACAAACGAAGCTCGTGCACTCGAACTCCTCCAGAGTCTTGGTTACATCACTCTTAAGGATCTCGAAGGTGACGATGTACAGGCAACTGTACTCGATGTTGTTGATAATCCTTACAACATCACTTTCAAAGAGGTTGAGGCAGCTCAGCTTCCTTCAGTACTTCAGGATATGGATTACGCAATCATCAACTCAAACTATGCTATCTCAGCTGGCATCTCTCCAATTACAACAGAGGGCACAGACGTTTCTTACCCTAACGTAATCGTTGTAAAAGAGGGCAATGAAGATCTTCCAAAGATTAAGGCTCTCGTTGCTGCTATTAACAGCCAGCCAGTAGTTGACTTTATGAAAAAGACATACGCAGGCGCTATTGTATGTGACCTTGAAAACGTAACAGCTGACGGTAAGGCTGAAGATGTTGATTATGCTGCTCTTAAGGGCGAGACAATCACAATCGCTGCTTCTCCAACACCTCACTGTGACATCTTAAAGGTTGCAAAGGATATCCTTGCTAAGTTCGATATCACACTCGACATTAAGGAATACACAGACTACGTTCAGCCAAACAACGTTGTTGAGGCAGGCGAAGTTGATGCAAACTATTTCCAGCATATTCCTTATCTTGATAACTTTAACGAGGAGAATGGCACACACCTTGTATCAGTTCTCCCTGTTCATCACGAGCCAATGGGCATCTACAGTGCAACAAATTCAACACTTGATGCTATTAAGGGTGAGTAATTGCTAGTTTAATATTTGTCGCCGACCACTTCGGTGGTCGGCGAATTAATCTGTTTAGGTGGGAAAATAAATGATCGAAATTAAAAACCTAACCAAAACTTTTGTTGGTGCGGACAATGAGGTTGAGGCGCTTAAAAATGTAAACCTCACAATTGAAGATGGTAGCATATACGGTATCATCGGTATGTCTGGCGCCGGTAAAAGTACTTTGGTACGCTGCATAAACATGTTGGAACGCCCAACTGAAGGCTCTGTCATTATTGATGGGGTTGATATGGGCGCGCTCAAAGAGTCGGAACTTCGCGCAAAGCGCAAAGAAGTAACAATGATTTTCCAAAGCTTCAATTTGCTTATGCAACGCACATGTCTTAAAAATATCTGTTTCCCACTTGAACTCATTGGCGTTAAAAAAGCAAAGGCTGAAAAGCGCGCAATGGAACTTCTTGAAACTGTTGGTCTCCCTGATAAAGCTAATGCTTATCCAGCACAGCTCTCGGGTGGTCAGCAGCAGCGTATAGCTATTGCTCGTGCGCTCGCAACAAATCCTAAAGTTTTGCTCTGCGACGAAGCAACATCTGCTCTTGACCCAAAGACAACACATCAGATTCTTGAACTCATCAAAGATATCAACAAAGAGTTTGGAATCACCTGTATTGTTATCACACATCAGATGTCTGTTGTTGAGGAGATCTGTGACCGAGTAGCTATTCTCGAAAACGGTGAAGTTGTTGAGGAGGGCGAAGTTGCTGATATATTCTCACATCCAAAGTCATCTGCTGCACGTCATCTTGTATATCCAGATGGTGGCGTAAATCCTGACATTCTCGCACTTCGCGAGGGTGAGCAGCGCATTCGCGTCGTATTTAACGGTGCTGTCGCAACTGAGCGCCCTCTTATTGCTCAGCTTGCTAAGGATCTTGGTATCGAGGCGTCTATTCTTGGCGCCAGCACAAAGTCTATAGGCGAACGCGCTTACGGAAATATGATTCTTGGTATTATGGGCCCACGATCTGAGATGCTCCGTGCGAAGGAATATCTTGAGTCAGTTGCTGATGTTATAGTTGAGGAGGTGGATGGCGATGTTGAGTAAGGCTTTTACAGCAGAGGCTTGGAATGAAGCTGTCTCTATTATTCAAAGTGAATTTGGCCTTGCAATTTGGGAGACTCTTTATGTAACCATCCTTGCAACAGCTATTGCTATTGTTATCGGTCTTCCTCTAGGCGTACTTCTTGTAGTAGGCGAGAAGAATGGTGTACTTCCTCTCCCAAAGTGGTTCATGACAATTCTTGGAGGAATCATCAACATCCTTCGTTCGGTACCGTTCCTTATTTTGATGATTCTTGTAATTCCAATTACACGTGCTATTGTTGGAACATCTGTTGGTACTATGGCATCGGTTGTGCCACTCGTTATTGCAGCGTTTCCATTTATTGCTCGACTTGTTGAGAGCTCACTCCGTGAAGTTAACCCTAATATTATCGAGATGGCGCAGAGCACAGGTGCATCTCCTTTCCAGATTATCTGGAAGGTAATGATTCCTGAGTCAGTTCCTTCACTTATCTCAAATGCAACTATTGCGATTACAACAATCCTTGGATATTCTGCAATGTCAGGTATCATTGGTGGTGGCGGACTTGGTAAAATTGCCATCAATTACGGTTATTATCGTTATAAATATCTTGTAATGTTTATTGCTGTTGTTCTCCTCGTTATAATTGTTGAGGTGTTCCAGAGAATCGGTACAAAGCTCGCAACATCAAGTGATAAGAGACTTAAAAACAAATAAGAAAAAGACATGGCTCCCTATAGAGAGGGAGCCTGATTTTTGCCCTGTTTTATAACGTTATATAACGACTTATTGACACGACGTTATAAGTGATTATAATGGAGGTGTAATTTGAAAAGAAAGGGGCTCAAAATAATGGGTAAATATTTTGGCACAGACGGCTTTCGCGGCAAGGCTGGAGTGGATTTAACTTCAGAGCACGCTTTTAAAATCGGCCGTTACCTCGGTTATTATTATGGTAAAAAACACGAAGGTGCAAAGATTGTAATTGGTAAGGATACAAGACTTTCTTCTTATACATATGAAGCAGCTCTTGCATCAGGTATCACATCATCAGGTTGCGATGCATACCTCCTCCACGTTACAACAACACCTTCTGTTTCTTTTATTACTAGAACAGAAAACTTTGACTGCGGCGTTATGATTTCAGCTTCTCACAACCCATTCTATGATAATGGTATCAAGCTTATGAATGATAACGGTGAGAAGATGGATGATGATCTTCAGGATGAGATCGAGCGTTATATCGACGGCGAAATTCCTGAGATTCCATTCGCTTCAGAGGATAAGATTGGTAAGACAATCGACTTCTATAACGGCCGTAACCGCTACATCGGCTACCTTACAAACATTGCAACAAAGAGCTTTGAGAACTGCAAGGTAGGTCTTGACTGCGCAAACGGTGCTTCTTGGATGATCGCTCAGTCAGTATTCCAGGCACTCGGTGCAAAGACATACATTATTAATAATGAGCCTAATGGCACAAATATTAATAAGGACGCTGGTTCAACTCATATCGACGGTCTTAAGAAGTTCGTTGCTGAGAACAACCTTGACGTTGGTTTCGCATTCGATGGTGATGCAGATAGATGTCTCGCAGTTGATGAACTCGGTAATGAGGTTAACGGCGACGTAATCATGTATATCGCTGCTAAGTACTTAAAGGCTCATGGTCAGCTTCCTTCAAACACTGTTGTAACAACAGTAATGTCAAACTTTGGTCTCTACAAGGCACTTGATAAGTGTGGTATCGGCTATGAGAAGACAGCTGTTGGTGACCGCTATGTTTATGAGAATATGAAGGCTTATGACCACATGATTGGTGGCGAGCAGTCAGGTCACATCATCTTTAGAAAGTATGCTCACACAGGTGACGGTCTCATCACAGCAATTATGATGATGAACATCCTTGTTGATACACAGCTTCCACTTTCAATTCTTGCTTCAGACATTCGTATGTACCCACAGGTACTTAAGAATGTTGTAGTTGATGATAAGGATGCTACACTAAATGACCCAGCAGTTATGGAAGCAGTTTCTACTTGCACAGAGCAGCTCGGCGACAATGGCCGTGTACTTCTTAGAAAGTCAGGCACAGAGCCAGTTCTTCGTGTAATGTCTGAGGCAGGTTCAGATAAGGAATGTGAAGATAAGGTAGACTTTATCATTGACGCAATGAAGAAGTCAGGTCACTTAAAGGAGATTAAGAAATAATGGCTAACATTAAAATCACAGATCTCTATGATCTCACTCACACAGTAGCAGCTGACTACCTTAAAGGTTTCACATATCCTTGGGAGGCACTCTCTGGTATTTCAGATTTGATTCTTTCAATCGGTGCAACCCTTGACCTTTCAGAATACGATCATCCAGAAGAGGATGTTTGGATTCACAAGACCTGCAAGGTTTGGCAGACGGCATACATCCACGGTCCTTGCATTATTGGTAAGGACACAGAGGTTCGCCAGTGCGCATTCATCAGAGGCTCAGCTCTCGTTGGTGAAAATTGTGTAATTGGTAACTCAACAGAACTTAAGAACGTAATCATCTTCGATAATGTTCAGGTTCCACATTACAACTATGTTGGCGACTCAATCCTTGGCTTTAAGAGCCATATGGGTGCTGGTTCAATCACAAGTAACGTAAAGAGCGATAAGCTCAACGTTGTCGTTAATAACGAGGGTGAAATGATTGAGACAGGTCGTAAGAAATTTGGCGCAATGATTGGTGACTTTGTAGAGGTAGGCTGCAACAGCGTACTTAACCCAGGCACAGTAGTTTGTAGAAATTGCAACATTTACCCAACTTCCTGTGTTCGTGGTGTTATCCCAGAGTCACACATTTATAAAGATAAAGACAGCATTGTAGAGAAAAGATAAGGAGTGTAAAACGGTGAAAGTTATAGTATGTAAAGATTATGCAGATCTCTCTAAAAAGGCAGCAGACGTAATCGACGAGCGCGTACGTGCTCTTCCAACTTGTCGTCTTGGCCTCGCAACAGGTTCTTCACCAGTAGGTATGTATCAGGAACTTGCTCGCCGCTGTGCAGAGGAAGGTCTTGATTTCTCAAAAATCACTTCAGTTAACCTTGATGAGTATGTAGGTCTCGAAGGTACACATGACCAGAGCTACAGATATTTCATGGATGACAATCTTTTCAACCACATCAACATCGACAAGGCTAACACATATGTAGCTAAGGGTATCGGTGATCCAGAAGCAAACCTTAAGGAATTCAACGACGTAATCGATGGTGGCGAGACTGAGATTCAGGTTCTCGGTGTTGGTCCTGATGGACACCTCGCATTCAACGAGCCAGGTGACGTTCTTTGGGATAAGGCTCACATGGAGACACTCGATGAATCAACAATCGACGCTAATGCTCGTTTCTTCGCATCAAAGGATGATGTTCCAAGAAAGGCATTCACAATGGGTATGGGCCAGATTATGCAGGCTAAGACTCTTCTCATGATCATCTCTGGTAACAAGGTAGAAGCAGCTACAAAGCTTCTCATGGAAGATAAGCTTGATCCACATTGCCCAGCAACATTCATGAAGATGCACCGTGATGCATATGTATTCCTTGAGGAAGACCTCGCAAATAAGATCGGTTACAAGGGCTAATTGACTTTTAAAAGGAGCTTTTATAATGACAACGAAGACTCCTAAAACTGAAAGAGAAAGTGCTAATCCTCTCTACAGCCAGGTTGTAGAGGGGATTAAGGCTCGTATTGAGTCGGGTGCATATAAGATAAACTCCAGGATTCCAACTGAGCCAGAGCTCTGCGAGGAGTACGGCGTAAGCCGTATCACTGTACGCCGAGCAGTGGAGGAGTTGGAGGCTGAGGGCCTTCTCGTTCGTCGCCAGGGTAAGGGCACATTCGTGACCGAGAAAGCGGCAAAAGTCGCTGAGAAGGCTGTATACAGCTTCAACGAGGCCTGCAGAGCAATGGGCAAAGAGGCTTCAACAAGAGTTATTGGTGCACGCACAGAAAAAGCAACTGCTGAGGATATGGCTGGATTAAACCTTCCTGAGAACTCTAGAGTTGTTGAGATTGACCGTGTACGCTATGCAGATGGAGAGGCTGTTCTTCTCGAACGCAATCATTTTCCTATGGCATTATCTTATCTCCTTGAGAGTAATCTTAAAGGCTCAATCTATGAACTTCTTCGTACGTACGGTGTAAAGCCTTCCTGGGCTTCAAAGGAGATTTCTCTTATTGAAGCTGATGAGAATAAGGCTTCACTTCTTGGAATAAAAGAGGGTACATCTCTCATTTTAGTACATGAAGTTGTATATGATCAGAAAGATCGCCCGCTCCACGTATCACACTTATATGTTCGTGGTGAAAGATTTACATTGAAGTTCTAATTGAAAATAGAATTAAAAATAGAGGCTCTCCGTGGAGAGCCTCTATTACTTTAAAGTATTATTTTGCGAAAGCTGAAAGAAGCTTTGATTTTTTGGCAATCTTAGAAAGTGACTTTGAAAGACTTGTTGTGAGTTTCTTTGCTGCATCAGAAAGTTTCTCAGCAGTTGTCTTTTCCACAGCTTGACGATCCTCAGAGATAGGATAAGCAGCGCTTGGTGTATCAAGGTTACCGTTATAGATCTCCCTTAAGAGACTCATACAGTATTTGTCCTCTTCAAACTTTCCGTGAAGACCGCCGTTAATATAGTATGTTGTCTCTGGAAGGAATCCTGTTTCAGCTTTAAAGATTCTACCGTCCTCAAATATCTTGCCATAGTCAGCAACCTCTGCGCCTGTAGCATTCTTGAGGTCGATGATGAGGTCTGATTGGTTATTAGAATTGAGGATACCAGGTGTACCATAGTTGGCAATGATAAATGGCTTTGCACTTGTCTTTTTGAACATTGTGCGATAGTTGGCCATTGTGTTATGCCAAGTATCTGTACCTGCCATAAGTGTAGCATTTGCGTCTGTGATAATACCACTGCTCTTGCAGTAAGCTTTTGCTGCAGCATAGTAGTCGTTTGGAACAAAGTCCCAAAGGCTCTTAACATTTGCAAAACTATCCAAGTAGTTATCCACTACGTATTTGATTGTATCATTAACAAGTTCTTGGTCGATGCCGACGAACTTGCCCACAGTTTTAAGAACAGTAGGGTCAACTCTGTTGAGGAAGAGCTCTACAACTGAGAGCTTAAGTTCTGTAGCACCTGTGCTGAGGTTACCACTTAAAAGTTCACCTGCAACTGATGTGCCACCAACAGCTGGAGCAACCATTACTGCACGGTTAACATCGTTTTTATATCCATAGAAAGAGAGATAAGAAGCAACCTGCTGGCCACCATGTGATGTGCCGAAGAGGTCAACCTTACTTACACCTGTTGCAGCTTTAACATTATCAATAAATGCACTTACAGCTGCAGCATGTTCTTCCTGACTTGCACGGAAATCATAGTTGTAGATGAAGATGTTTTCAGCATCATAGCCATTAGCGATCAACTGATCACAAACAGCCTCCTTGATGATTACCTTGTCGTATCCGTTGTCCTGAAGATACTTGTATGTGTAATACTTAGTTGAAGGAATACCGTTAACCATCTCAATGTTGCCAAGGTTGTATGGATATGCCTTGATATTGTTGATTGAGTTTCCGTTATCATCAACTGCAAGAGGAGCAAAGAGCTCATCCATTACACCGTCTGCGAGGACGCGCATAAAGAGGTTCTCTGTGTAGCGAGTTTTGATGAGTGGAAGAATTTTTGAAAGTCTATAGTGGTCAATTATGCCAGCAACCTTCTGCCCAAGGTCTGTGATTGGCCAAACTTGTTTTCCGTTATCCATGTTATAGAGTACGGAAGTGGCATAGCCACGAAGTAATACGATAACTTTCTTCTCAGGTTCATTATTTGCTGCCGATGCAAAAACAGAACAGAGAGAAAGGAGCATTACTAGAGAGAGCAATAATGCTAAAACTCTTTTCATTTTATTTTCCCCTATCTCAACTTCGTCGTCCGAAACTAATAAATTAATAAATTATGAATATATTTTATTATAAACATACCTTTATAATAAAGAGACAAGATAGACAAAGAAAAGGCTCCCGTTGGGAGCCTTTTTAGTTAGAATTTGTTTTTTTGGAACAATTTAAATTGATTCTGAGATAAGAGATTTAATGTCATTGGCAATTATTTTGATCTCTTCGGCCTCATCCTTATTTGATTTAAAGGACTTTGCAACTAAATCAACGGTGTTTCCAAGGTCTTCATATATATACATGCGGCCAGGAAGTTCATACTCAAGTCGAGTGATGAAGTTTGGATGAAGTGAGTCTGAAAAGACACGTGCGGATGTAATATTGCTGCCTTTTACTTCAAACTGGAATGTGATTTCACCCCAGTCGAATTTTTTACCAAACTCGTTGGTAAATGAAATCTTTGTGCCGTAAATCCATTCGTCGCTCTGGAAACGTTTCTGATCGTTTGATAGAGCTTGGAGCATGGCGAGCATTGAACCTGATGCAGTCCAACCAGTTCGTCCTGTTCCGGATACTACGGATTTACCGCCAACGAAGAGGGCATCATTGAATCTATCCGTTTTAAATGTGTGAAGAAAGGCATCTTTTAGCGCAATCTTCATACTGTCGACGGTTATGTCTCCTGTGAGTTCGTTTAAGTTTAAAACCCTTGAAGTTACAGATTCAACGCCGTTTGACTCGAGCTTCGCATGGCTTACATTTAGTACACTCTGAAGAAGGAGAGTGTCGACATTAATCATAATTGTTCCGTGGTGAAGATTTGTGCCATGTGCCTTGTGGAAGGCACTGCCTGAGAACTTCTTGCCAAGGATTGTGATATCGTTTCTACCAGTGCGTGTAGCTGGAAGTCCAAATTGAGCAACGGCGTCCTCGATAACTTTTAGTTGACGGTCAACGTCATAAAGGTCGTCGCGAGCAATAAACGAGAAGTTTAAATTGCCGTGGTCGTGGAAGACCGCTCCACCTCCAGAGTCTCGTCTTGCAAGTTTGCCTCCGAGCCCTTTGAGTGAAGTTAAGTTGCACTCGTTGTAGACATTCTGATTTCGTCCGCATACAACAGTGCGTTCATTTTGCCAGAGGAAGAATACAAACTCTCCCTCTTGAACATTGTCAAAAAGGTATTTTTCAAAGCTTAAATTGAAATAAGGATCGAAAGAATCACTTTCGGCTAAAATGAATCGAGGCATTAGGTCACCGGGCCTTTAATTATTCACAGATTGCGTCGTATGCGTCCTTGTCGAGAAGAGCATCAACTTCTGATGCGTCGTCAAGCTGTACTTCGATGATCCAAGCTGCAAAAGCATCATCATTAACTGCTTCTGGTTCGTCATCAAGATCTTCGTTAATAGCTATGATTTCACCTGATACTGGAGCAGGAACTTCTGAAGAAGTCTTTGAAGATTCAACCTCTGTGAAAACATCGCCAGCTGTAAGAGTATCGCCAACTTCTGGAAGGTCAACATAAACGATGTCACCGAGCTGATCAGCAGCATATGGTGTGACACCAATCTTAGCTGTGTCGCCATCTACGAGGACCCATGTATGATCTTTAGAAAATTTATAGTCAGTCATAATATTTTCCTCCTAAATTTTATATCTCAATAATACAATTAAAGGTTCGATAAAGCAAGACCAATAGCTTCGCACATTGTTGGATGTGGGAAGATTGAATTTCTTACCTGCTCAACTGTCAACCCACACTCGACTGCAGTTGTGATTACCTGGAGCATATCTGATGCGCGGGCACCAACAATCTCACCACCGATGATTACCCCATTCATGTCGGCAATAATCTTTACGAAACCAGTGATGTGGCCGGAAGCCTGAGCTTTACCGAGGCCCTTGAAATCGAATGTGCCAATCTTATAGTCTTTGTCGAGTTCCTTGCCAGCTGCAATGAGGTCCTTTTCGAGGGTACCGCATGATGCGAGCTCAGGGTTTGTGAATACACAACCAGGAACTGCTTTGTATGACATAGCGCGGTCTTTGCCGAGGATGTTGTCGACAGCGACTTGGCCCTCTTTGCTTGCGATGTGTGCAAGCTGAGCTGATGGAACGATGTCGCCAATAGCGTAGATGTTGTCAACGTTTGTCTTCATGTGGTCGTTAACAGCTACAAAGCGGCGCTCTGTCATCTCAACACCTACTGTGTCGAGGCCGAGGCCCTCGGTGTAAGGTGCACGGCCGACAGCGACGAGTACTTTTTCAGCCTCGAGCTCTTTGCCACTTGCGAGAGTTACCTTTACGAGGTCGCCGTCAGGGTTAACCTCGGCGATGCCATCGTCACAGATAACTTTGATTTTTTCTTTCTTGAACTGACGAGCAATCTGCTTTGAAACGTCCTCATCCATTGTAGCAACAAGGCGAGGGAGTGCCTCTACGATAGTCATTTCAGTGCCCATAGCGTGGAGGAACTGACCGATTTCACAACCGATAACGCCACCGCCAACGAGGATCATTGATGCAGGAGCCTTATCGAGGTCGAGAACCTCGTCAGATGTGATTACGTTTTTGCCGTTGATTTTGAACATACCAGGTTTTACTGGCACAGAACCAGTTGCAAGGATGATGTAATCAGTCTTAATTTCTTCTTCACCGTCCTCAGTTTTAACGAGAACAGTATTTTTATCTTTAAGGGAAGCTGTACCTTTAACGATAGTTACGCCAGCCTGGTCTTCAAGGTACTGAATGCCCTTGATGAGGCTGCCCATAACCTTGTTCTTACGCTCAAGAATAGCTGTGTAATCAGTCTTGATTTCGCCCTCTGGAAGAATGATGCCGTAGTCATCTGCTTCTTCACAAGCCTTGAGTACGTCGTATGATGCAAGGTATGCCTTTGTAGGAATACAGCCACGGTTGAGGCAAGTGCCTCCGAGCTCACCCTTTTCAACGAGAACTACTTCTGCGCCACGCTCTGCAGCGTAGATGGCAGTCTCATATCCGCCAGGGCCTGCTCCGATTACTGTAATTTTCATATCTCAATACCAGCCTTTTCAAGAATCACTGGTACATTCTTTTCTGCACCGATTGCCATGATGTGAACACCGTCGCAGATGCCTTCTTCTTTGATCTGGCGAACCATATCAGCTGCCATCTCAATACCAGCCTTAGCTGGGAGACCCTTGATGTCCTTCTCCTTGCCTTCAGCTGCAGCTGCTGCAAGTCTCTCAATCATCCAATCTGGAACATCGATACCAGGAACGTTTGCATTCATATACTTAGCCATGCCAGCAGCCTTAAGAGGGATGATGCCGGCCATGATATGTACGTTGATGTTTGCCTTATCAACTGCGTCCATAAATCTCTTAAGAGATTCGATATCGAAGATGCCCTGTGTCTGAATATACTCAGCGCCGGCATCAACTTTCTTCTTAAGTTTTGCAATCTGCATAATCTGTGGCTCGTAAACTGGAGTTACACAAGCACCCTTGTAGAATACAGGAGCTGGACCCTGGAGTTCGTTGCCGCCACAGTCGAGGCCTGTCTCTTCCATCTTCTTGAGCATGTTGAGAATACCAACAGAATCAAGATCGAATACAGGCTTTGAATCCTTGCAGTCACCAACAGTTGTGTGGTCACCTGTGAGTGCAAGCATTGTATCGATACCAAGAGCATATGCTGAGAGCATGTCGCCCATGATAGCCATTCTTGAACGGTCACGGCCTGTCATCTGGATGATAGGGTTAAGACCCTCAGCCTTGAGAGCTGCGCAGAGACCGATTGATGATGCCTTGAGGCATGCGCTCTGCATGTCTGTTACGTTGATACCGTGAACCTTACCTTTGAGGAGCTGAGCTACCTCAATCTGCTCAGAGAAATCTGCGCCCTTTGGAGGAGCCATCTCTGCAGTTACAGCAAATTTGCCAGCATCAAATGCTTCTTTTAATACGCTCATTCTGCTACCTCCTCTGCTGCTTTCTTCTCTTCTTTAAGATTAATTGTTCTTGGATATGCGTGCTCACCGTGAGGTTTGTCCTCAAGGAGCTGGTCGATGAACTGCTGTTCCTGACCGATTTCCTTCATTCTGTTATAGATGAGGATCCAAGCACAGTCGTTTTCTGGGTTAACTTCGCACTTGCCGTTCTTCTGTCCGCCGCATGGGCCGTTAACAAGTGATTTTGCACACTTTGTGATAGGGCAGATGCCGCCTGTGTAACCGATTACGCAGTCACCGCACATACGGCACATCTCGTTGAAGATACCAATTCTCTCAACCTGGCCGAGGAACATAGTGTTGTTTGCAGGATATACAGGCTTGTCACAGAGCTGAGCTACTGTCTGAGCACCGTCGCCACAAGAGAGGGAGATGAATGCGTCAAACTCAACGTCCTTTAAAGCCTTGAGTTCTTTCTTTGTAAGAAGCTTTTGGCAGCACTCGTCTGGATAAACTGTGCCGACAACTTCAATACCGTCTGCTTTGAGCGCCTCAGTGAGGGCTGCCATCTCTGGCTCGCCGCCAGTTTCACATGCAGTTGCGCAAGAGCCACAACCTACAAGAGCAACCTTCTTTGCGCCGTTAAGCATAGAAAGGAGTTCTTCATATGGTTTTTTGCGAGTAACGATCATTTTTCAGTCCTCCTTAGTCAATTCCATTCTGAACCTTGCAAGCCTTGAGGAGGTTTTTAGCAAGGAGGGCGCTTGTGATACTACCAACACCTGGTACTGGAGTCTTCCAAGCAGCTTTTTCTTCAACATCAGCTGCGCAGCAACCGAAGGTGTTGATCTTCTGTCTGCCAGTCTTCTCGTTCATGATTGGCTCACCGTTCTCGTCGAAAGCCTTCTCACGAACAACAGCTGCATCGATTACGATAGCGTTCTCTGGAAGCATATCAGCTGTGATTGAATCTTTGAAAGGTGTTGCGCAAACGATTACGTTAGCGCGCTTGATATAGTCATTCTTAACCTCTGGACGAGTTAAGTGATGAACGATAGATACTGTTGCGAATCTATTTGTGAGCATCATAGCGAGAGGCTTACCGATAACGTTTGAGTTGTTGATGATGCAGACATCGAGTCCCTCACAAACATCCTCTTTATCAGAGCCAACGTGAGCTTTGATCTCATCAGCATAGAAATCGATTACTTCCATAATTGCAGCTGCTGTGCAAGGAGGAAGAGCTGTTGGGTCGTTGAGTACAACCTTACCCATGTTGTCAGTTGTTGATGCATCGCAGTCCTTAATTGCGCTCAAGTTATCTGAGATAGCAACTGTCTCATCGATATTGTCGAGTGGACGGAAAGCGAGGATGCCGTGAACTGAAGGGTCAGCATTTACTTTCTTAAATTCTGTGATGTAGTCATCCTGTGAAATGTCAGCTGGCATTGCGTGTACTTCTACTTCAATACCAGTAGCTTCTGCAGTTGCGAAAATACCTTTCTCATATGAGAGATCAGGACCTTTTTCACCTACACGCATGATGGCGATTTTTGGTGAGATGCCCTTTGCACGGAGTGCGTCAGCCTCTGCCTTACAATTGTCTTTAATTGTCTGGGCAACAAGCTTACAGTCAAGTATCTGAGCCATTTTTATATCTCCTTAATAATTATTACCATATTAATATGCGAGCTGATTCTTTACATCTTCGTAAATTTCATCAGCGAGCTTTGAGCCTTCCTCTACAAGAGGGAGGAGCTCTGATTCAACGTTTTTAACGAACTCCTCGTCCTTGATGGACTTTAAGTTTATCATTACGTTGAGCCAGCCACTCTGGAGCGCAGCCTTAAGGCAGACAACGCCGCATCCGACATCGGATACTGCGAGTTTTGAGCCTTTTACAGCGAGCTCCTCGTGGAGTTTGATTGCCTTATAAGCAAGCTTTACGATTTCGATTGGAGCGGAGATTGCAACCTTGAGACAAGCCTGCATCTTCTCTTCTTTTGCAGCCTTCTCCTCATCTGTCTCAGCTTTGATGCCGTAGCACTGAGAGAGAGGATAGAAGTTCTCTGCATCTTTATCTATCTGAGAGAGGAGGTCATCCTGGAGAGCTTTTGCCTCAGCGAGGATTCTCTGGATGTCATCTTCATATTCAGCGTATTTCTTTTTACCGGTTGTGAGGTTACCAACCATACCTGCGAGGGCAGCACCGATGCTGCCTACGAGAGCAGCAACTCCGCCGCCGCCTGGAACAGGGGCTTTGGAGTATGTCTCGTCAACGAATTTTTCGCAGGACCACTGTGGAATATTGTTCATCGTGATCACTCCGTTTTATTAGAACAAGCCTGAAATTTTACCTGTGTTGTCTACGTCAATCTTCTCAGCTGCTGGAACTTTTGGAAGGCCTGGCATCTTCATGATGTCACCTGTAAGAACTACAAGGAAGCCTGCACCAGCTGAAACTGTGATATTACGAACTGTAATTTTGAATCCCTCTGGACGGCCGAGCTTTGTCTGGTCGTCTGTGAGTGAGTACTGAGTCTTAGCCATACAAATTGGAAGCTTGCCAAATCCAAGATCTTCAAGGTTCTGGATTTCCTGCTCAACTTTGCCTGCATATACAACGTCGTCAGCACCGTAGATTCTCGTTGCGATTGCCTTGATCTTATCCTTGATTGGGAGGTCGAGGTCATATGAGTATGAGAAGTCATTTGGCTGTTCGCAGAGACGTACTACTTCTTCAGCGAGCTCGATGCCGCCTTCGCCGCCTTTGCCCCAAACTTCGGACATTTTAACGTTAACGCCAAGTTCGTTGCACTTTCTTGTTACGAGTTCAAGCTCTGCATCTGTGTCAGCAACAAATCTGTTGATGGCTACTACGCAAGGAAGCTTGTAAACCTGCGTAATGTTTTCAACATGCTTTAAGAGGTTTGGAAGACCCTTTTCAAGAGCTTCGAGATTCTCAACGCCTGTCTCTGTCTTTGGAACGCCACCGTTATACTTGAGAGCACGGATTGTTGCAACGATTACAACTGCTGATGGTTTAATATCAGCAAGGCGGCACTTGATGTCGAGGAACTTCTCAGCACCGAGGTCTGCACCGAAGCCAGCCTCTGTTACAACGTAGTCACCAAAGTGACGAGCCATGTTTGTAGCCATAACTGAGTTACAGCCGTGAGCGATATTAGCAAAAGGACCACCGTGGATGAATGCTGGTGTGCCTTCAAGTGTCTGAACAAGGTTTGGTTTAAGAGCATCCTTGAGGAGAGCTGTCATTGCGCCCTGAGCGTTGAGGTCACCAGCTGTTACTGGCTTGCCGTCTCTTGTGTATGCAACAACGATTCTTGCAAAACGAGCCTTTAAGTCATCAAGAGAAGTTGCGAGACAGAAAGCTGCCATAATCTCAGATGCAACTGTGATATCAAAACCATCCTCACGTGGAACGCCGTGAGCCTTGCCACCCATACCGTCTACAACGTTACGGAGCTGGCGGTCGTTCATATCAACGCAACGGCGCCATACGATACGGCGGTTGTCGATGCCTAGTGCGTTGCCCTGGAAGATGTGGTTGTCGAGCATAGCTGCGAGGAGGTTGTTAGCTGCGCCGATTGCGTGGAAGTCACCTGTGAAGTGGAGGTTGATGTCTTCCATTGGTACAACCTGAGCATATCCACCGCCAGCTGCGCCGCCCTTAACGCCGAATACAGGACCAAGGGAAGGCTCGCGAAGAGCGATAACTGTCTTCTTACCAATCTTAGTGAGGGCATCGCCGAGACCTACTGTTGTAGTTGTTTTACCCTCACCAGCTGGTGTAGGGTTGATAGCTGTTACAAGGATAACCTTAGCTGGGTCGCCCTGCTTAGGTGTGTTGAGGAGGTTGTAGTCAACCTTTGCTTTGTACCAACCGTAGTATTCAAAGTCGTTCTCTGTAAGTCCGAGCTTTGCTGCGATTTTGTCTATACGTTCTGGAGTAGCTTCCTGAGCGATTTCGATGTCTGATTTTGCCATGATAAATCCTTCTTTCTCTATTTTGAAAATTTTTCTCCAATTAATTTGCCGATTTGGTATAATGTTACCACACGTAAATTATAGAAATGTTACTATGGTATTAACATACCTAAATTATGTGCGATTTTTTAGAGGACGCGCTACAAAGTGTAGCGCAATTTGAGACGACGGAGAAACAACGTAGAATGAACAAAGAAGATGTTAGAACTCTTGTAAAAGAGCAGAAACGCAAAATGAACAAAGAGGGCATCACATCATATTCAAGCGCGATATCCGAGGAGTTTTTTAAGCAGCCTTTTTATAAGGATGCTTCGGTCCTATATGCCTATCTCTCTTATAATCAGGAGATAGAAACGAAGTTTATTATTGAACGAGCATGGGCCGATGGTAAAACTGTTGCGGTTCCAAAAGTGCTCTCTGATGGCGTAATGGAGTTCTACGAGATTAAGTCTTTTGATGAAATAGAACTCGGTTATCAAGGTATCCCTGAACCAAAAGGAGATGGACCAGTCGCAGCCTATAAGAATGTTTTAATTCTTATGCCTGGTCTAGCCTTTGATAAAACAGGTGGACGAATTGGTTACGGTGGTGGCTTTTATGACCGTTATATTGACCGCTTTGAAAAAAGAGGGACAACTTTTACCAAGGTAGCCCTCGCTTACGACTTTCAGGTTTTTGTTGATCTTCCGATAGATGAATTTGACAAGAAAGTTGACATAATATTATATAAGTAATATAATTCTTTCATTCTTTATAAACATTAGGTGACATTATGGCTACAAAATATTTAAATGAAAATATTGAGACAATGCCTCGTGACGAACTCAAAAAGCTTCAGTCCGAGCGTCTCGTTGCGCAAGTAAAACGCTCATATGAGAACGTACAATGCTTCCGCGACAGAATGGATGAACTTGGCCTTAAGCCAGAAGATATTCACGGTGTTGAAGATCTTTATAAACTTCCATTCGCTTATAAGAAGGACCTTAGGGATTATTATCCATATGGTCTTTTTGCAGTGCCTATGTCACAGGTTAAACGCCTTCACGCCTCATCCGGTACAACCGGCAAGAGAATAGTAGTGGGTTATACTCAGAATGACCTCGACATGTGGGCTGAGTGCCTTGCACGTATGCTCACTGGCATTGGTGTGACGAAGGATGATATTGTTCAGATCTCATTCGGCTATGGTCTTTTCACCGGTGGATTCGGTGCACACGCAGGCGTAGAGAAGATTGGTGCAACAGTTGTGCCAATGGGTTCTGGTAACACAGCACTTCAAATCCAGACAATGATCGACTTCGGCGTTACAGTAATTTGCTGTACACCGTCATATGCTATGTACCTCGGCGAAGAGATTGAGAAGATGGGTGTAAAGAATCAACTCAAGCTTAAGGCCGGAATCTTCGGCGCTGAACCTTGGACTGAGGAGATGCGCAAGCAGATTGAAGAGAAGCTCGGTATCAAAGCTTATGATATCTATGGACTCTCAGAAGTATTGGGCCCTGGTGTAGCATGTGAGTGTGAGGACCAGAGTGGAATGCACGTTTGGGAGGATAACTTCATTGTTGAGATTATCAATCCTGACACAGGTGAAGTTCTTCCAGAGGGTTCTATCGGTGAACTTGTTTTCACAAGTCTCACAAAGGAAGCTTTCCCAGTAATCCGTTATAGAACTCGCGATATCTGTCAGCTTATCACAGAGCCTTGTTCATGTGGCAGAACTCACATAAAGATGATGAAGCCTCAAGGCCGCTCAGATGATATGCTTATCATTCGTGGTGTCAACGTATTCCCAAGCCAGATTGAGGAGGTACTCCTCAAAGTTGCTGCTTCTGAGATTACACCTAATTATCAGATTATTGTTGACCGTGTAAACAACACAGATACATTTGAAGTAAACGTTGAGATGAACGAGGATCTCTTCTTCGATGAGGTTAAGGCAATTGAGGCAACTGAGAAGAAGATCACAGCACAGCTTCGCTCAACTCTTGGTCTCGGTGTCAAGGTTCGTCTTGTAAACCCTAAGTCAATTGAACGTTCAGAGGGTAAAGCTGTTCGTGTAATTGATAAGCGTATATTGAACTAGGAGGGTACGACATGATTATTAAGCAACTTTCAGTTTTTGTTGAAAATAAAAAGGGTCGTCTTCAGGCAATCACTCAGGTGCTTGCTGACAACGATATCGATATCAGCGCACTCTCACTTGCTGACACATCAGATTTTGGTGTTCTCCGTCTCATCGTAAATAAACCTGATGAGGCAAAAGCAGCGCTCAACGAGTCAGGTGTAGTTGTAAAGATTACTGACGTTGTTGCAGTTGTTATGGACGACGCACCGGGTGGCGTTGCTGCAGTACTTAAAGTGTTCCTCGACAATGAAATCAGTGTTGAGTATATGTATGCTTGCGTTGGTAAGACAACTGGTAAGGCACTTATGGTAGTCAAGACAGATGATGTTACTTCTGCTGAATCTGTTCTTGAGTCTGCCGGTTTTGCGCTCGCTAATCCAGCTGACATTTATAGAATCTAATTTTTTTGAACAATTAAAATACACAAAAAGGCAGGTCTATTTTTGGACCTGCCTTTGTTCTTTTCTATGATATAATTTTATTGTCAAAATAAAAAAAGGGAAGTGATAACAATGAAAGATTATGATGTAATTGTTGTCGGCGCTGGTAACGGCGGCCTTTCAGCTGCAGCAACATTTGCTAAAGCTGGTAAAAAGGTTCTCGTGCTCGAAAAACACAACCTCCCAGGTGGATGTGCAACATCCTTCGTAAGAGGTCGTTTCGAGTTTGAAGCAACTCTTCATGAGTTGTGCCAGATGGGAGACGGTAACAATGAGGCCAACAGAGTTGGTGCTGTACGTCAGCTTGTTAATGGATTTGGTCTCGATGTTGACTGGGTTGCAGTTGATGAGGCTTTCCGTGCTATCGTTTATAACGATGAGAAATACAACTATGACGTAACAATGCCAGTTGGCGTAAAAGCTTTCTGCGATGCAATGGAAGCTGAAGTACCAGGTTCAGGAAAGTACATCGAGTGCGTTCTTGAATATGGTCGTATGCTCTGCGACGGTGTTGAATGGCTTGCAGCACATGACAATGAGCCTTCACCTCCAGCAAAGGTTGAGATGCTTCTTAAGTATGGCGACCTTATGAAGGTTGTACCTGTTACAACAAATGAGATGATGGACCGTATCGGTGTTCCAGAAAAAGCAAAGTTCATCTTTGAGTCATACTGGGATTACATCTCAGCAAATTCAGACCAGATGAGTTTCGCTGTTTATTGCTTCATGACTTACACATATTTAACACAGAAGCCATGGATTGCAAAGAATAAGAGCCATGAGATCTCAATGGCATTTGATGATGTTATCCGTAAGATGGGTGGCGACATCTGGTATAACTGTGAAGTTGAAAAGATCAATATCAAGAATGGCAAGGTAGAGGGCGTAACTCTTGTCGGTGGACAGGAGATTAAGTGTAAGAACGTAATGTCTAACCTCATGCCAACAGTTGTATTTGGCAGAATGGTAGATCCTAAGGAAGTTCCTGAGCGTGAGAAGAAGCTCATCAAAGCTCGTCTTATCGGCCAGCATTGCTTCACAGTTTATCTTGGTCTTGATATTCCTTATGAGGAACTCGGCTTTAAGGCATATGATACTTTTGTACGTTTCACAGGCGATAACGTAAAGCAGTATGAAGCTTTCTCAAAGCTTGAAACTCACCACGACTACTGCGTAACAATCATCAACGAAGTAATTCCTGATTGTTCACCAGAAGGTACTTGTATGGTTCAGTTCGCTAAGTTCTTCACAGGCGATGCATTTGAGAATGTTAAACCAGAGGAGTACTTCAAACTTAAAGACCAGATTGCTATGGATATCGTTGAGCATTTTGAGAAGATTGCAGGAATCGACCTTGGGAGCCACATCGAGGAAATCGTTGTAGCAGCACCAATGACTTGGGCTCGTTACCTCGGCACACCTCAGGGCGATGTTTATGGTTATTCACCAGCAACTTGGGACGGAATGTTCCCACGTGTACAGTCAGGCCACAAGCTTGATAAGACAATCGAAGGTCTCCGTTTCTGTGGTGGCCACGGCACACAGATGGACGGTTACAGCCAGGCATATATGAGCGGTGCAGAGCAAGCTCGCTATATGCTTGAGGAAATGTAAGGAGGGTAATGTTATGTCAAAATATAATTATGATAAATCTGCCCTCAAGGGCCTCGGAGTTGGCGCATTCCTAGGTGAAGTAAAGCTCAGAGAATCAAAGATTGCTGAAGCTCCAGCAGAGGAAATACAGTCAATATTTAACGCTAATATTGTTGCTGCTGAACTTCATCCACATTATCAGCACCTCAAGGTTTCAAAGGTTGATGCAGAGCCAGATGGCAAGACATTCACACTTGTTGCTGATAAGGATAAGGGAACAGAGCATGTTGCACTCTTCAGAGCAGGCCAGTATTTGAGCCTCGTTGTAAGAATGGGCGACAAGTTTGCAACAAAGCCATACACACTTGCTGGTTGTCCAAGCACAGAGGAGTACAAGATTACAATAAAGAAGTCTCCAAATGGATATGCAAGTGAGTATATTTTGAATAACTGGGATGTTGGAACAGAAGTTACATCTTCTGGACCTCTCGGCCAGTTCTATTATCAGGCACTCCGTGATGCAAAGAATATCGTTGCACTCGCAGGTGGTTCTGGCATCACACCATTCCTCTCAATGGCAAAAGCTATTGAAGCAGGTATTGAGGACTTTAATCTCACAATCCTCTATGGTTCAAAGACAGCTGACAGCATCCTCTGCAAGGCAGAGCTCGACGCTATCAAGTCTGACAAGGTAAAGGTTGTATATGTTCTTTCCGATGAGGAAAAGGACGGCTATGAGAAGGGCTTTATCACAGCTGATCTCATCAAGAAGTACGCAGGCGATGACTACACACTTTATGCTTGCGGACCTAAGGCAATGTATGACTTCCTTGAGGGTGAAGTTAAGACACTCGGACTTCCAAAGCGCAGAGTTCGCTTTGAGGTTCCAGGTGAAAACCACTCAGGTAAGCCAGGCGCAGAGTACAAACTTACAGTTTGGGCTCGTGGCGAGAAGTATGACCTCAAGGTTCGTTCAGATGAGACTCTTCTCCATGCTTGTGAAGAGGCTGGTATCGGTGTTACATCTGATTGTCGTTCCGGTATCTGTGGTTGGTGTCACTCACGCCTCATCTCCGGTGATGTTTTAATCCCAGAGGACGCAGACGGACGTCGTGCGGCAGATAAGAAGTTTGGTTGGATTCACCCATGTGCAACTTTCCCACTCTCAGATATTGAGATGGAAGTTTTCCCAATCATCTAAGCTAAAAAAGAAGACCCGCTCAAGCAAGAAGAGCGGGTCTTTTGTTTTATTCGTAATAATTAAATGTTGGCATGTATTTGAGTTTAAACTGATTGAGCTTGTGGAGATAATCAATTCTCTCCTTGTGCTCGCCCACAATACCACGGCGAATTAAGTCATCAACCTCTTGATATGTGAAGCCCAGATTATCTTCATCTGTCTTGCCACAGAGGCCATCTGAAGGTGGTTTGATAATGAACTTCTCTGGGATACCGAGATATCTGCCGATTGCCTTGACTTCTTCAACTGTGAAGTTTGAAATTGGGCCTACATCGCCAGCGCCGTCACCGTATCTTGTTGCGTATCCAACCCAGTCCTCTGAGAGGTTGCAGGTGTTGATTACACGACCATTATTTGATGCTCCTACGAGGTAGAGAACTGACATACGAACTCTCGGAGGGAGGTTGGTTCTTGCAGGAACTGAAACCTCAAACTTCTCCGAAGATGATTCCTCTACAGCAGTTTCTGTGGCTTTGATGATGTCAGAGATAGCATTGCCAACATTGACGGTGTAGTTTCTAATTCCAAGGAATTCTACGAGGTCTCTTGAGTAGTCGATATCTGGTTGCTCGCCCTGTGGCATCAAAACGCCAATGACTCTCTCTGGGCCGAGTGCTCTTGCGCAGAGCGCTGCGGAAACGGACGAGTCCTTGCCACCTGAGATGCCAAGGATGGCGTTGCAGCCCTTGCCATTTTCTTCAAACCAATCACGTAGCCATGCTATGCATTTTTCAGCTGCATCAGCTGCATCAAAAACGTATTCTTTTTGCATTAAGATTACTCCTTTCGCGGTAAATAACTATATAACAGTAAGAGTATAACAATATACCTTTTATAAAACAAGAAAAAGTGTTATACTAACTTGTACTTTTGATTTATTAATAAAGGAAAGAATTTATGTTAGATAAACTTGAACAAGTTGAAAAGAGATATGAAACCATTCAGGAACAGGTAGCGGATCCTGCTATCGTTTCTGATATGGAAAAATATACTGCCCTCATGAAGGAACTTAAACAGATTACACCTATTGTTGAGAAGTTCCGTGAGTATAAGCAGGCAGAGAAGACTTTTAACGAAGCTAAAGAACTCATCGATATGGGTGGCCTTGATGACGAACTTGAAGAGCTCGCACAGGAGGACTACAAGTCCGGTAAAGAGGCAATGGAGACTATAACTGAAGAACTCAAAATTATGCTTCTTCCACGTGACCCTAATGATGATAAAAACGTTATCGTTGAGATTCGTGCTGGTACAGGCGGTGAGGAGTCAGCTCTCTTTGCTCACTCACTCTTTAGAATGTATACAATGTACGCTGAGGCCAAAGGTTTCAAGTATGAGATTATGAGTGAAAACTCAACTGAACTCGGTGGTTATAAGGAAGTCAGCTTTGAAATTAAAGGTGACGGAGCTTACTCTCGTTTCAAATTTGAGAGTGGTACTCACAGAGTACAGCGTGTACCTGAGACAGAGTCACAGGGCCGTATTCAGACATCGGCTGTAACTGTTGCCGTTCTTCCAGAGGCAGAGACAGTTGACTTTGAACTCGACATGGCCGACGTTAAGATTGACGTATTCCGTTCATCTGGTGCAGGTGGACAGAAGGTAAACAAGACATCTTCTGCTATCCGCGCAACATACATTCCAACTGGTCTTGTTGTTGAGTGTCAGGATGAACGTTCTCAGTTCCAAAATAAGGATAAGGCACTAACAATTCTTCGTACAAAGCTTTATGAGGAGCAGCTTGCAAAAGCAGCTGCAGAGCGCGCTGACCAGAGAAAATCAATGGTAGGTTCCGGTGACCGCTCAGAGCGTATCCGTACATATAACTTCCCACAGGGACGTGTATCAGATCACCGTATAAATCTTACACTCTATAAGATTGACCAGATTATGGATGGCGACCTCGACGAACTTATCGATGCACTTATTACTGCTGATACAGCAGAGAAATTGAAGGCTGACCAAGAATAATGGAAACAAAGTTACTGACAAGTGGACAGTATAAAGAAGCTGGTGCTATCCTGAAAAAGGGTGGTCTTGTCGGTATACCTACAGAGACAGTCTATGGTCTTGCTGCAAATGCACTTGATGGCGCCGCCGTTGCAAAGATATTTGAGGCAAAGGGTAGACCACAGGATAATCCTTTGATTGTCCATATCGCAGATTTATCTGAGATTGATGATTTGGTAGCATATGTACCACCAGTTGTATATGACCTCGCAGACGCTTTTTGGCCAGGACCTCTAACAATCATTTTAGAAAAGTCGGGAATTATACCTGACGAGGTCACAACTGGTCTCAATACAGTTGCTATTCGTATGCCTAGCCACCCTGTGGCAAGGCAGATTATAAAGGCTGCAGGCGTTCCACTTGCAGCACCGTCCGCCAACACATCTGGCAAACCGTCTCCAACAACTGCTGCACATGTCATGCATGACATGAACGGTAAAATCGACGCAGTCGTTGACGGTGGACCTTGTGAGGTTGGCGTGGAGTCCACAGTTATAACACTTGCGACTCGAAAACCAAGACTATTAAGACCTGGACGTATCACACCTGATGAACTTGAAGAGGTTTTAGGTGATGAGCTCATTATTGATGATGCAGTTCTTGGTAAACTCAAAGAGGGGGAGCGGGCAGCATCTCCAGGTATGAAGTATAAACACTATTCTCCATCATCAGATGTCTTTGTTGTGAAAGGGCCTCTTGATAAGTTCAAAGCTCTTGTCGAAAAAGAGGCAAATGATAAAACGGCAGTTTTGGTCTTTGATGGTGAAGAAAAAGAATTTGATATAATGACTTTGAATTTTGGTGCAGAGGATGATGACCTCGCACATGCTGCGAAGCTCTTTGATGCGCTTCGCACATGTGATGATGAGGGTATAGAGAAACTCTTTGTCCGTTGCCCATCTGACGAGGGAGTTGGTCTTGCAGTTATGAACCGACTTCTTCGTGCAGCAGAGTATAAAGTATTGGAGGTGTAGCCTTTGAGAAAAGCAATTAAAGTAGGCCTTACTGGCACCTCTGGTGCAGGTAAAACCGTTGTTGCAGAGGAACTTAAAAAGTACGGCTATGCCGTTGTTGATGCCGATCAAATTGCTCGTCTTGCAACAGAGAAAGGTTCGCCTCTTCTCCCAAGACTCGCAGAAGTCTTTGGCGCAGATGTTTTGAATGTTGATGGAACACTCGATCGTAAGCGTTTAGCAGAGAAAGCATTTGCAAATCCGGAGGCGACGGCACTTTTGAATAAGACAACTCATCCTGAGATTGTTCGTCTTATAAACAAGAAAATTCAGGGTGCGTTCTTTGATGGTTATGAAGCAGTAATTATTGATGCTCCACAACTTTTTGAAAGTAATCTCGCTTATGATTGCAACTTTATCATTTCGGTAGTTGCACCAAAGGAGGAGAGACTTAAAAGGATAATGGAGCGTGACAACTTGACCGCCGAGGAGGCAGAGAGACGCGTCGCTGTTCAAAAACCTGACGAGTTTTTTAAACAGAATTCCGACGTCTACATAGAGAACGATGGAGATTTAGAAAAACTAAAGCAATATGTTCTCTACACAGCACGTCTTATAGAAGTAAAAATTAGCGGAGAGGGAACTCTCGACTTTTAGGAGGATAAATCATGGCAGAATCAGTTGCAGAGAAACTTACAAAAGAGCTTTGTTATGATGCAGAGCATGCAATGAAGTCACAGATGACAGATGCTGAAGTAAAAAAAGCTGACAAGTTCTGTGACGGTTATATCGATTTCTTGAACGCTGCAAAAACAGAGCGTGAAATCGTTATCTTCATGAAGGAAAAAGCCGAGTCTTTAGGCTTTAAAGAGTTCGACAAGACAAAGAAGTACAAAGCAGGCGACAAGATTTACAAGGTACAGAAGAACAAGGCAATTATTCTCTCAGTAATTGGTAAGAGACCAATCACCGATGGCGTAAAACTTGCAATCGCTCACATTGACTCACCTCGTCTTGACCTCAAACCAAACCCACTCTATGAATCAGAGGAGATGGCTCTCTTTAAGACTCATTACTACGGTGGTATTAAGAAGTATCAGTGGGTTACTATTCCTCTCGCACTTCATGGCGTAGTTGTAAAACCGGACGGTAAGAAGATTACTGTTAATATCGGTGAGGATGACAAAGATCCAAAGTTTGTTATCACTGACCTTCTTCCACATCTTGGCAAGGAGCAGGAGAAGCGCCCACTTGCTGATGGTATCAAGGGTGAGGAACTCAATGTAGTAGTTGGTAGCCGCCCATTTAAAGATGATAAGGCTTCTAACCTTGTTAAACTCAACATCTTAAAGATGCTCAACGACAAGTATGGTATTGTTGAGAAGGACTTCCTCTCAGCTGAACTAGAAATTGTTCCAGCATTTAAGGCTTGTGACATCGGTCTTGATAGAAGCATGATCGGTGCTTATGGTCATGACGATAGAGTTTGTGGATATCCTGCAGCAGAGGCAGCATTTAACATCAAAAATCCTGCTTACACAGTTGTAACTATCCTCACAGATAAAGAGGAAATCGGTTCTTATGGCAATACTGGTCTTGATTCCGATTATCTCCCATACTTCCTCACTGACCTCGCCCTGTGCTTCGGCGCAGAAGGTAGAGATGTTATGACAAAATCTGAGTGTCTCTCAGCTGATGTTAATGCAGCATTTGACCCAACTTTCCCAGAGGTTATGGAGAAGCGCAATGCATCTTACATCAACAAGGGCGTTGTAATCACTAAGTACACAGGTGCGCGTGGCAAGTCTGGTTCTTCAGACGCCTCAGCCGAGCTTATGGGCAAGGTTCGTGGCTTCCTTGAGGACAAGAAAGTCGTATGGCAGATCGGTGAGCTTGGTGCAGTTGACGCAGGTGGCGGCGGAACAGTTGCCCTCTATGTTGCAAGCCACGACATTGACGTTGTCGACCTCGGTGTACCAGTACTCTCAATGCATGCTCCTTTTGAAGTTGTATCTAAGATTGATGTATACAGCGCTTATCGTGCATTCTATGAGTTCTTCAATTTGAAGTAATTTGAACAATAAAAAGGC
>R26__coassemble_391_pt1 | contig 27712 bp, 28 predicted proteins | sample R26__metabat2_low_PE_056 | metagenome-assembled genome bin R26 | reverse complement strand
CGCGTATTATATTGACATATTCAACGATATTGTTATAATTGTTAACAATGTTCGTTATAAAAATGAACAAGTTTGTTAAAGGAGAACACAAGTTTTGGGAGACACATTAAGCCAAAAAATCATTAAAAATCACCTTGTTTCAGGTGAAATGAAGGTCGGAAACGAGATTGGAATCCGTATCGACCAGACCCTTACCCAAGACGCTACAGGTACTATGGCTTACCTCGAACTCGAGGCCATGGGTATCGACAGAGTAAAAACAGAACTCTCAGTAGCATACATCGATCATAATACCCTTCAGACGGGTTTTGAGAACGCCGACGATCACCGCTTCATCCAGAGTGTGTGCAAGAAACGTGGCGTTCGTTTTTCGCGTCCTGGCAACGGCATCTGCCACCAGGTACATCTTGAGCGCTTCGGCGTTCCTGGCAAAACCTTAATCGGTTCTGACAGCCACACACCTACAGGTGGCGGCATAGGTATGCTCGCAATGGGCGCTGGCGGCCTTGACGTTGCCGTAGCTATGGGCGGCGGTGAGTACTACATCACAATGCCTAAGATGGTTAAGGTTAACTTGACTGGTTCGCTTCAGCCTTACGTAGCAGCAAAGGACGTAATCCTTGAAGTTCTCAGAATTATGAGCGTTAAGGGCGGCGTTGGAAAGATTGTTGAATACCAGGGTCCTGGTGTTAAGACACTCTCAGTACCAGAGCGTGCAACTATCACAAACATGGGTGCAGAGCTCGGTGCCACAACATCTATCTTCCCTTCTGACGAAATTACAAAGGCATTCCTCGAGGCTCAAGGCCGTGGTTCTGACTGGACCGAGCTTAGCGCTGACGAGGACGCAGTATACGACGAAGTAATCGACATCGATTTATCAGCGCTTGAGCCAATGGCAGCAATGCCTCACATGCCTGACAACGTTAAAAAGGTAACTGAGATCGGACAGATTAAAGTTGATCAGGTCTGCATTGGCTCCTGCACCAACTCCTCCCTCTCAGATATGCTCAAGGTAGCAGCTATTCTCAAGGGCAAGAAAGTTGCTCCAAATGTATCTCTCGCAATCGCCCCAGGTTCAAAACAAGTTCTCTCAATGCTCGCAACATGCGGTGCACTTACAGATATTATTGACGCTGGCGCTCGAGTACTCGAGTCAGCATGTGGACCTTGTATCGGCATGGGCCAGTCTCCAAACAGCGCTGGTATCTCACTCCGTACATTTAACAGAAATTTTGAAGGCCGATCAGGCACAGCTGACGCAGGTATCTACCTCGTTAGCCCAGAGGTTGCAGCTGCATCAGCACTCACTGGTGTGCTCACAGACCCAAGAACACTTGGCGAGCCTCTCCACATCTTGATGCCTAACAAGTTTCTCATCAACGACAACATGGTTGAGCTTCCAGCAACTCCTGAGGAAGCAAAAGATGTTGAGGTTATTTACGGTCCTAACATCAAACCATTCCCAGAGTCAAACGTATTAACTGACGAGATCAAAGCCCCTGCAATTTTAAAGGTTGGCGACAATATCACAACTGACCATATCATGCCTGCAGGCGCAAAGATTCTTCCTTATCGTTCAAACATTCCTTTCCTCTCACAGTTCTGCTTCAGACAGTGCGATGAGAACTTTGCAGAGAACTGTAAAGCAGCTGGTAAAGGATTTATTATTGGTGGTGCTAACTACGGCCAGGGCTCATCTCGTGAGCACGCAGCTTTAGTTCCTCTCTACCTCGGCATCAAAGCCGTTATCACAAAGAGTTTTGCTCGTATCCACGCAGCAAACCTCATCAATGCCGGCATCATGCCTTTGACATTCCAGAATCCTGATGATTATGACAAGATTGATCAGACAGATTCACTCGTACTTAAAGATGTATTTGCTTCACTCGATAGTGGCAACTTCACACTCGTAGACGAGACTAAGGGCATCGAGATTCCTCTCGTTGGTATCTTCACAGATAGACAGAAGGAAATCTTAAAGGCTGGCGACCTTCTCCAGTTCACGAAAGGAAGCAAATAATAATGGGTTATGAAAATACTCCAGCAGTAGAAGCTGCTGTTGAACATTTTAAAAATCTCCTCTGTGACCAACTCGAGCGTTGTGACAAGATGGCTGCAGATAAGGACAAGGTGGATTTTGCAAAGATGCCCGAGATTCGAATCGGTATATGTGGTGGCGACGGCATCGGCCCTATCATCTCAAAAGAAGCCGAGCGTCTTCTCCGCTTTATGCTTGAGGACGATGTAGCAACTGGCAAAATCAAGTTCGTTGACATCGACGGTCTCACAATCGAAAATCGTCTCGCTTGTGGAAAGGCAATCCCAGATGATGTACTTGCTCTCCTCAAGACTTGTCCAGTAATTCTTAAAGGTCCTACAACAACACCAACTGGTGGCACAATGGAGAGTGCAAACGTTGCAATGCGTCGTGAACTCGACCTCTACGCAAACGTACGCCCTGTATGTGTTCCTTCAGAGGGTATCGACTGGATCTTCTATAGAGAAAACACCGAAGGTGAATATGTTCTCGGCTCAAAAGGTATTGAGGTCCCTGACAAACTCGCTTTCGACTTCAAGGTAACAACCGACCTCGGCACAAAAAGAATCGTTCGTGCTGCTTTCGAGTATGCAAAGAACAACGGTAAGACAAACGTTGCAATCGTAACAAAGGCAAACATCATGAAGAAGACCGATGGTAAGTTCTCCAAGATTGCCCACGAGATTGCAGCTGAGTACCCAGGTATCGAGGCTGAGGAATGGTTCATCGACATCATGACTGCAAACCTTGTTAACACTGAAAAGCGTTCAAAGTTCCAGGTTGTTGTTCTCCCTAACCTCTACGGTGACATCATCACAGATGAGGCCGCACAGATTCAGGGCGGCGTTGGAACAGCAGGTTCAGCAAACATTGGTGACCACTATGCTATGTTTGAAGCCATCCACGGCTCAGCACCAAGAATGATTGAGCGCGGTGACGGTGCTTATGCAAATCCAGCGTCAATGTTCAAAGCAACTGAGATGCTCCTCCGTCACATAGGCTACAGTGACAAAGCTGACATTCTCGCAAAGGCAATGAATATCTGCCTTGAGACAGAGAAAAAAGTTGTTATCACAGGACGCAAGGATGGCGCTTCTTGCGAAGAATTTGGCAATTACGTTATGGAGACTGTAAAGTCTCTTGAGAAATAGAGGTAAATGTTATGGGTTCAAAATATATTTCAATTTCAGTAATCAAACGACTTCCTCGTTACTACCGTTTCCTCGGCATCTTAAAAAACGCAGGTATGGTAAGAATTTCAAGCCGTGAACTCGCAGATAGAATGGGACTCTCTGCTTCTCAGATCCGCCAGGACTTAAACTGCTTCGGTGGTTTTGGCCAGCAGGGTTACGGTTACAATATTGAGAGCCTTCAGAAGGAAATCGGTAAGATTCTCGGCGTAGATGCAGGTCTTAAGACTATCCTCATCGGCGCTGGCAACCTCGGTCGTGCTCTCGCATTTCAGATGGACTTCGAGGCTCGTGGTTTCGAACTCATCGGTGTATTTGATAAGAAAGAGACACTCGCAGGCCAGGTACTCCGTGGCCTTCCAGTTCGTCCAGCAGCTGACATCGAAGATTTCTGCAAAGAGAATCATGTCGATGTAGCTATCCTCTGCATCCCTTACAACGAGGCAGTTGAAAACATTGATCTCTATGTTGAGACTTGTGGAATCAAAGGATTTTGGAACTTCTCTCACTACAATATCAATGAAAAATATCCAAGAGTTATCGTTGAAAACATGCACTTCAACGACAGCCTTATGACACTTTGCTATCAGGTGATTAACGCAGAATGAAACAATTAATGAGTCATACTCCCCTTGACATCATTCCACATCCAGAAGGCTTTATTATAGCCATTCCAGACGGACGTGATGAACGAGGCAGGATTAACGTCGCATTCCGTTTTTTCAACTTCACAACGCACAAGGTTCAGAAGGTAAAGAAGAACTTCTACGCGCAGTACAAGTTTGGACGCGGATATGTTGAAATAATACAACAAGTTAAGGACTACCTTACTTGCACAGTATGCGAAGGACCTGAGGGATTCATAAACGTTGTTTACCCTACAGGTGAAATTGGCATATTTGACTACAACGGAACACTTATCTGGACTGGAGACCTCTCCTACCACGACTGTTCTGTACGTAGCTGTGCTCCTGAGGATAGTTGTATTTGGTGTTGCGTACCGGACCAGAACGCAGTCGTTCGCTACTCAAAGAAACTCCAGCGAATCGACTTTAGAATCGGCGGTGCCGCAACCACAGACATAGGCAGACCAATGTCAGTTAGCCGAATCGGCAACGACCTCTACGTCTGCTGTAAAAATGCACATATAATCAAGAAAATCTCATTAGACAACTACGTAACTACTGACTACAAGAAGTTTGAGGAGCCAGTTCTCCGTTACCTCCGTGTAGCTGGTCAGGAAGTTGTAGTTCTCTCATCTGGTATTTACATCTTGAACTAGGAGTAAAACAATGGCAGATAAAATGTATGAAGCAGTTGGCGACTTCGCTTGCCTAGATTTAGACAGAAAAAGACGCACAGGTTTCCCTGAGGTAGTCTTCTGTCAGAGCAAGAAGATTGACCAATGTGTAGAGATTTTTAAAACTTTATATAAAAACAACGGCCTTGTACTTGGTACACGTGCTTCAAAGGAACAGTATGAAGCTGTAAAAGCTGCTATTCCTGAGGCAAAGTACCACGAGCAGGCGCGTTGTATCACAGTTGGCGAGCCTGAAAAACTCGTCGGAAAAGTTGCCGTTTGCACAGCTGGCACAACAGATATTCCTGTTGCTGAGGAAGCTGCTGTCACAGCTTATATGTGCGGTGCAAACGTTGAGAAGTTTTACGACGTAGGCGTTGCAGGCCTCCATCGCTTACTCGACAGAATAGATGAAATTAGAACTGCAAACGCAATAGTTGCAGTTGCTGGTATGGAAGGTGCACTCTGCACAGTAATCGGTGGACTTGTAACAGTACCTGTAATCGCAGTTCCAACATCTATCGGCTACGGTGCAAACTTCGAGGGTGTATCTGCCCTTCTTGCAATGATCAACTCCTGCGCTGCAGGCACAAGTGTTGTAAACATCGACAACGGCTTCGGTGCTGGCTACAGCGCAGCTCAGATTAACGCTATGGTTGAGGGAGGAAAATAAGATGAAAGATAAAATTATTCTCCTTGAGACAAACATTGACGACTGCAGTGGCGAGGTTCTCGGATACACACTTGAGAAGCTCATGGATGCCGGTGCAAAAGATGCTTGGTTCTCCCCTATCTATATGAAAAAATCCCGCCCAGCATATGCACTTTCAGTTATGTGCAAACCTGAGCAGGAAGAGGAACTTGTTAAGATTATCTTCAAGCACACAAGTGCCGTAGGTATGAGACGTTCTGAAGTTGACAGAGTCATTATGGACCGTGAGCCAACTACAGTTGAAACAGCATATGGCACAGTAAAAGCCAACAAATTCTCATATGAAGATATAGAAAAGACAAGCCTTGAATACGCTGACGTAAAAAGGCTTGCCGATGAAAAAGATATTTCTATTAATGAAATCTATAAAACTATTCGTCCATAGTACCTGAGCGTAATCCCTTAGGATCCACCTGAATGTACTCGACACCAATAGGATTTAAAGCCTCACAGAGCCTCTCTGTGAGGTTTTCTTTTTCTGCGAGAGTAATTTCCTCAAATGGTACTTCTATCCTAGATTCAGCCCCGTATACGCGTACGCGGCAAGCTTTAAATCCAGCATCTTTAACCATCTGTTCTGCTTTTGTAACAGCAGATATCATCTCATCTGATACAAAGGTATCATAAGGGAACCTTGTGAGCATACAAGGAGACGAAGGTTCACTGGCAATTGGAAGGTTCAATTCCCTACCAATGGCCCTAAGTTCTGCCTTGGTAATGCCGGCTTCGGCTATAGGGCTTCTAACACCTTGCTCCGACAGCGCACGAAGACCAGGTCTATACTCACCCAGGTCATCTGCGTTCGTGCCGTCGCAAAGCACGTCATAACCGGCCCTTTGAGCCTCCGCCTTAAGGCTCTTCATCATCAAAGACTTGCAGTAATAGCAACGTTCCTTATCATTATTCCTAACTTCAGGAATCTTAAGTGACTCATTCAAATCAAAAGTAAGCGTCAAAACATCAATACCTGCAAGTTTTGCAACTTCAAGCAGAATGCTGCTATCAACACCGCCGGAAAAAGCAAGAGCGAGTTTGCCATCTTCTGCTATTTCATTAAGTTTTGATGTCAACTTTTCTAAACTCATTGCGTCCTCCTTTATATTTGAAAGCCCCGAAATTCGGGGCTTTTTGTTTTTAACCGAGTGCTGAGATGTCGAGCTGGTCGTACTTTGAAAGGAATTCCTTAGCATCATAAAGAATTGTTGAAATGGCGCCAGCCTTGTTTGTCTCAATGTTGAGTGGAAGGATTGGGTCATGAACTGAAAGTCTAAGGAGCATCCATCCATCGGCCTCAATCTTTGTTGCGCGAACGCCTTCAAAGCTGTCGTTTGCAACCTCGTAAGCCTCATTAGAGCGAAGCCATGCGTTAAAGTCCTCAAGTACTTTCATACCATATGCTTTGAAATCAGGATCCAAGATCTTAACTCTGTACTCCCCTGCCTCAATTGGCTGCTGGAGATTCTCGATGAGTGAGTCGAGAGGCTTGTCCTCTTTTCGCATTTGAGCTGCCTTAATGATGATTTTTGTCATAAGATAAGCACCGTCATCAAGGAAGTAGTTCTCACGCATTGCTGCGTGTCCTGAAGTCTCTATTGCGAGTGGAGAGTTTACACACTCCTCACGGTTAAGTCTGATTGACTCGTTGATTACGTTCTTATAGCCTCTCTTGAAGCGGTGATGCTTACCACCGAGGTCCTCTTCGATGAATTTCTTGAGACCTGAGCTTGTAACTGAGTCAGTTACGATTGTGCCACCCTCGTTACCCTCAAGTGCAATAACAGAAGCGAGAGCTATAAGAGCGTTACGATTGATTTCCTTACCATCAGCAGCAACACAGGCAGCGCGGTCAACGTCAGTGTCAAAGATAACACCGAGGTCAGCGTTGTTGTCGAGAACTGCCTTTGAGATAGCGGCCATAGCCACTTTGTTCTCTGGGTTAGGAATATGATTTGGGAACATGCCGTCTGGCTCCAAGAACTGGCTACCAGTAACATCTGCGCCGAGAGGTTCAAGAACCTTTTCAGCATAGAATCCGCCAACGCCGTTACCAGCATCAACGACAATGTGGAAGCCACGAAGTGGACGAGCATAGTCGTCAGCATTAACTTCTGCGCAAATCTTCTCGCGAAGCATCTTCGCATAGTTAGTCATATAGTTGACCTCAGTTACAGTACCCTTAGGCATGTCCTCTGGGAGGTCAGGCTTAATATCATACTGAGCATTTGTGAGGATAGCTTCAATATCAGAACCCTCAAGTCCACCCTTGCGGATAAAGAACTTGAGACCATTCTTGTTCCAAGGATGGTGGCTAGCTGTGATCTCAATAGAAGCATCACACTCAAAGTCAACTGTTGTCATGAACATTGCAGGTGTTGAGCAAAGTCCACAATCTTTAACATTGATGCCACAGTCAAGAAGTGTAGGAAGAACAGCTGCCTTTATTCTGTCGGCTGAAATTCTTGAGTCGTGGCCAAATGCTACTGTGTAAAGTTCGCCATACTGTGGTGTTACGTTTTCATAGAGCCAAGCTGCGAAGCCATAACCAATGGCTGTCAAAGCCTCGTCAGTCAAATTGACCGGCTCACCCTCTACTCCCTCTACTGCAGTACCACGGATGTCCGTACCGCTTTTGAGTGGTCCATAGATTTCATTTAACATATTTTCACCTTTTATCTAATAAAAATTTTACCAGAGTTAATAAAGCCTACCTTCTCATAGAAAGGAACTTTGCCCTCTACACAGAAAAGGTAGATTGTGCGGTCTCCATAATGTTCACAAACTGCCTTTATCAGTGAGTGAGCATAGTGCTTACCTCTCTCCTCAGGGAGAGTTGAGACCGCGGAGATGAAGACACAGTTCGGTGTGACTGAGAGGACTGCAACGGTTGAAACAGGTTTACCGTCTGTCTCAAGCATAAACGTGCTTGCAGTCTCATGTCGCACCCTGTGGCTAATATCGACAAGCCATTCATCATAGTTGTCTGAAGAATAGTCGTCATGGCACTCAGTTATTATATCATAAAAGTCCCTAAAATTACTATTCACAATAAGGTTACAAGTATTATTAAAAAGAGCACAACAATCATAACCTTTTTCAAGTTTCATGACGTATCTGTCGCCATCTTTGTAATTTAAAGCAAGGCCTGTATAGCCTATAACATCAAGGAATTCATCGATTTCAGAAGTGTCAGCATTAGCATCTGCCACTGCGGTTACAGCACCGTAAAACTTGGTGATGACGGCTGTTACCTTTCCGTTACTATTTTCCTGAAGCCAGAGCTTCAAAAAATCGTACTTTGTACCGTAGGCAAGAAGTGGACCTAAAGTGCGTACGCCGAGACAATCTGCCTCGGCGAAATTTATTACTTCATTCAGTTTATCGTGATTTAGTTCCTCGATAAATCTAATCATTCATAATCCTCAATAAATGCCTTAATAAGAGTATATGTTGCTGAGATATCATCCTTATTCATTACACAGTTTGGTGAGTGAAGATAACGTGTTGGGATTGAGATTGCAATAACACGAGCGCCCTCACCTACAGTCTTAACTGCGCGCGAGTCGTTTCCACCGGCAATAAGGGTCTTTGTCTGAGCCTTAATACCTTTTTCCTTTGCAAGGTTCATAGTGTCCTTGTAGAGGTCGTGGTCGTAAATTGTGCCACGATCCATATATGAGACAACAGGGCCATCTCCAAGGACACACGCGCGCTTGTCGCCCTCTACACCATCGATATCGCCAGCTGTTGTTGTCTCAAGGACAACACAGACATCTGGCATGATGCCATAAGTTGCGGCGAAAGCGCCGACAGTACCAATCTCCTCCTGAACGTCAAACGCAAAGTCAACGTCATAAGGGAGGTCCTCGCCTATAAGTTTAAGCATAAAAGCACAACCTGCGCGGTCATCAAGTGCCTTCATTCTAACAAATCTATTATCTGTACCGAACTCAGTAAAATCGCAGTCAAATGTTGCATATGAGCCGAGATAAGCATACTTCTCAGCCTCCTCTTTTAACTTTGCGCCGATATCAATATACATGTCTGTGTGCTTTGGAAGTTTTTCACGTTCATCCTTTTCTGTTAGATGAATATGTTTGAGTGCAATAACACCCTTTGCACCACTCTCAAGAGTAACTGTGCGACCAATAAGAACTGCTGGGTCAATACCGCCGATCTCATTGAACTTCAAAAGGCCATCATCGGTAATATATGTGATTATGAGTCCAACCTCGTCCATATGAGCACACATCATGAGTTTCTTCTCAGGAGTCTTTGCACCCTTCTTATGTACGATTAAGTTACCGAGGTTGTCGACAGTGTAATCAGTGCCAGTTGGGAGCTTAGAGATAATGAAATCACGTACTGCGTCCTCGCGGCCTGATACACCAGGGATTTCACAGAGAGATTTAATAAGATCAATCATTACTTGTTACCTCCCTCTGATTTTATAAATTCACAGAGAAGTTTGACGCAGTTGTCAAAGTCCTCAGTATCAATAACCTCTACAGGTGTGTGCATAAACTTGAGTGGGAGTGAAATCATACCAGTCTTTATGCCAGACTTAGTCATGATAACCTCATCGGCATGAGTACCAGTGTCCCCATTCATTACCTCAACCTGATAAGGGATATTATTCTTTGTTGCGAGGTCCTTAAGCTTTGCAAAAATCTCATTGTCAAGAACTGGAGCAATACCAATCATTGGGCCCTTGCCCATGATGCCTGTACCCTCATCTTTACAACCAGGAGTTTTAGCAAAGCTTACATCAAGGATGATAGCTTCATTTGCACCGCTGGCAAAAGCGTCATTCTTTGCAGCTTGACCATTTACTTCCTCTTGAACAGTGAAATGAACTGAAAGATTTGGCTTGACACCACAAGCTTTCAAAGTTTCAAGAGCCTTTAAAATAATTGCAACACAGGATCTGTCATCAAAAGCACCCGAGCAGATCTGATTGCCAAGCAATTTTTCAAATTTATAGTTTGGAACAATGCGGTCACCGAGAGTGATAAGACTTTCACACTCCTCTTTTGTGAGACCGGTATCAATACAGAGGTCCTCTTCCTTTTTAACCTTACCCTCGTCCTCCTCTTTTGCAAGATGAGGTGGGATTGATGAAATAATACCGAAGATAGGCTTCTTACCTAGAACAGTTACAGGGAGACCTGAAGCCACTCTCTCGTCCATTCCACCACAGCGTGAGAACTTCAAGAAACCTCTATCATTGATACTTGTAACAATATATCCACACTGATCAAGATGTGCATCCAAAAGAATCTTTGGACCAGTTCCGTTTGCAGTACCTATAACTGAACCACGATTATCAATTCTAACCTCATCAACATATGGCTTTAAAAGGTCCATAGCAACTGCTGCTGCAGCTTCCTCTGAACCAGAAACACCATATGCGGAAGTCAAGGTTTTAAGTAATTCAATAGTTTCCATATGATTACCTCAGTAGTAATAAAATAACGTTACATATTATAACATAAAAATGATAAAAGAGCCAACGAAACGTTGACTCTTTTACCTGGCAGGGATGGCAGGATTTGAACCTACGAATCACGGAGTCAAAGTCCGTTGCCTTACCCCTTGGCGACATCCCCGGGTATAAAAGAAAGGCAGCTTTATAAGCCGCCTTTCAGCTTTTTGGGGTGGATAATCGGATTCGAACCGATGGTCTCCAGTGCCACAAACTGGCGCGTTAACCAACTACGCTATACCCACCATATGGCACGCTGAAAGGGATTCGAACCCCCGACCCTCTGCTTAGAAGGCAGATGCTCTATCCAACTGAGCTATCAGCGCGTATATGTCGAAAAAATGGAGCGGGTGATGGGAATCGAACCCACACAACCAGCTTGGAAGGCTGGGATTCTACCATTGAACTACACCCGCATCTTCGCGACGGTGAATATTCTAACATACCCACCGCCGGGTGTCAATAAGATTTTGGCTTAAATTTAAGCGCTTTTTACGACGAGGTCTTCGCCCTCAACCGACACATCTATGCGTGTTACAGGGGTTCCATCTGCTTCTATGATAATGTCGGCAATACGGTCCTCAATATTACGTCTAATGACGTTGCGAAGATCACGTGCACCACGTACGCCAGAGTCCATTTTTGAGACGATTGTCTTTGGAACTTCCTTGGTCCATTTGAGTGCAATTCCCTTGTCCTTGAGTGGCTCCTCAAGTTCCTTTAGCATGAGCACTGCAATATCAGCATAATTGTCCTCTGTGAGGTCATTAAAGAGTACTACTTCATCAACACGGCCGATGAATTCAGGTCTGAGGAAGTCCTTGAGAGCTTTCATTGCCTTATCCTTGTTTGCGGCATCCTGAGTCTTACCAAATCCAAGAGCGTTTTCCTTGCGCTCAGAGCCGGCATTAGAGGTCATAACAATTACAGTATTCTCAAAGTTGATTGTTCTACCCTGTGCGTCGTTTATCTTACCCTCATCAAGAATTTGAAGAAGGATATTCATTACATCTGGATGAGCTTTTTCAATCTCATCAAAGAGGATTACTGAGTAAGGCTTACGGCGAACCTTCTCAGTGAGCTGGCCAGCTTCATCGTAGCCAACGTAACCTGGAGGTGAGCCGATAATTCTTGAAACGCTGTGCTTCTCCATAAACTCTGACATATCGAGGCGTATAAGGGTCTCAGGTGTGTCAAATAGTTCCATAGAGAGACGCTTTACAAGCTCTGTCTTACCTACGCCTGTAGGTCCAACAAAGATAAATGATGCTGGGCGCCTACGTGCATTGATTTGAATACGTGAACGCTTAACAGCGGCAGCAACAGCTGCGACTGCCTCGTCCTGACCTTTGACGTGCGCCTTGAGGTTCTCCTCAAGGTTCGAGAGTTTCTTAAGGTCAGACTCAATAACCTTTGCTGCCGGGATACCAGTCCAGAGTTGGATTACCTTTGCAAGGTCCTCTTCCTTTACCTCGTTGTCAGCAGCTGCCTCCTGAAGTTTTGGAAGTTCCTGCTCAAAGGCCAAGATCTCAGCCTTTGTCTTAGCCTGTTCCTCATAGTCAGGATTCTCAGTCTCTGCCTCCATATCCTGGAGATCGAGTTTTGCATCCTCGAGATCCTTTTCCATAATCTCAGCTTCAGAGATTGCCTTATTTCTGAGGTTCGCACATGTGCAGGCCTCGTCGAGTAAGTCAATTGCCTTATCTGGAAGGAAACGATCAGTGATATATCTCTCAGAGAGTACTACTGCTCTATGCACAAGTGCATCAGAGATCTGTACTCTGTGATATTTCTCATAATATGACTTGATTCCACAGAGAACTTCATAGGTCTGTTCAATTGATGGCTCGTCAATCTTAATAGGCTGGAAACGACGCTCAAGTGCAGCGTCCTTTTCAATGTGCTTTCTGTACTCAGTGAATGTTGTTGCACCTATAACCTGAATCTCACCACGTGAGAGTGCAGGCTTTAAGATATTGGCAGCATTCATAGTACCCTCAGCATCGCCTGTACCGACGAGATTGTGCACCTCATCAATAAAGAGAATGATATTGCCCTCTTTCTTAACTTCCTCTACAAGGCCCTTGATACGGCTCTCAAACTGGCCTCGGAACTGTGTGCCGGCTACGAGTGCAGTCAGATCAAGTAAATGTATTTCCTTATCCTTGAGCTTTGCAGGTACTTCACCAGCTGCAATACGGAGAGCGAGGCCCTCTGCAATAGCTGTTTTACCTACACCTGGCTCACCAATAAGGCAAGGGTTGTTCTTTGAACGACGGCAGAGGATCTGAACCGCACGGCTGATTTCCTGTTCACGGCCAATGATGGCGTCAAGTTTGCCATCACGAGCCTTCTCAGTTAAATCTGTGCAGTATGTGTCAAGATAACGGCGTTTCTTCTTATCACCCTTATTACCACGTCTTCTGCGTTTCTCTTTTGGTGGGCCTGCTGGTCTTGCAACTTTGCAGTCGCAGTCATGCCCACACTTATCATCTGAGCCGTCATTATCATTCTGAAGTGCTCCGCCCAAATTGAAGTTGCCAAGAGCACCGAAAAGACTTCCGAGGTCTGGCATTGAAGGTGTGCCACCCTCCTCAAAATCATCGGCGTCATCGTTGAAGCCCATAAGTGAGCTGAACTGTTCAGAAATGGAATCAATATCTTCAGGGTTAATACCCATCTTGTCCATCATCTGTTTGACAGGACCGATATTGAGTTCCATGGCGCATTTAATGCAGTAGCCTTCAGGCTCACCCTGCTGCTGACCATCTGGTCCGTCAATTTTAGATACAAACACTACTGCAGGGGCTTGTTTGCATCTAACACAAAGCATTTGTTTCATTTAAAGTTATTCCTCTGTTTCTGTTGTTTCTGTCTGTTTTTGTCTAGCCTTAATCTTCTTGATTGTGTTAGGAAGATATGATGTGAACGCCGCAAGCGTCAAGAATGCTGAAATACAAACTAGTACCATAAGCAATGCATGTGGCATAGTCCAAACTTTTGCGAATGCACCAAAGCCTGGTGCAAAGAGCATAAGTGATCCCATTACCAAATAGAATACAACTGTTGCCACCTTGCCATAGATGATTGCGGCCTCTGGAACTATGTCCATAGAGAGAAGTACAAAACTACCTATAATCATTGTGAGTTCCTTCAAGATAAAGAGAAGGAATACATATGAGAAGAGCTTTAATGCCTTCTCCCCTGAGTTTTGGAACTCTCTAAAGTAAACGATTGTTACTGTTATCTCTGTAAGTTTATCAGCAGCCGGGTCCAGGAGCTTACCGAGTTTACTTATCTGATTAAAATGACGGGCAATCTTACCGTCAAATAAATCTGTAATTCCAGAGACAAAAATTACAAGTACTGCGATTAAATATCTCTTCGTAACAAAAAAGTATACAAAGAATGGGATCGCAATAATTCTAATAATGGATAATAGATTAGGGATTGTCCAAGCATCCTTACCCATATCCTCAAATTGAGCTTTAAGTGTGTTAACATCTGTCAGCTTTCCCATTGGGAATTCATCTCCTTTTATTTACACTTTTCTATCTTACCAACTGAGTATAGGTATGTTCTGTTGCCTAGGTTAAATGCTGCAATACCAGAGTTGTCTGCGTCATATTTCTTGACGATAGAGCCACTGGTTTTGAGTACACAAACCTGGTCCTCAAGAACTACTGTTATGCGTCCGTTGCTCATAAATAGATTCTTGATTGACTTATCAAAATCTTTATCAAAAGTCTGTGAAAGGCTACTTGAGTAGCAGATAATCTTCTGCTCATTTGTACTACCGTGTGCAGCAAGCGCAATTGATGTATAACCATCCTCTGAGAATGCGAAGTTGACAAGTGTACTTGAACCATATTCAATATCGGACTTGTTCTTTAAGCCCTTAATGAATGATGCAAGGTTATCTCCTATTGCAACAACGTTGTCATTCTTTGAGAAATGAACTGCGAGTATCGCTGTACCATAGTACTCATATTCTGCCTTAGGCTCTGAATAATCAAAGTCGAAAACAAAGACCTTTGAGTAAATCTCACCATCTCTTGCGCCCACAACCGAAACAGCTGCATATCTGCCATTATCAGCAAGATCAACTGAGGTTATGCTGTCCTGTGCACAAGACCAGGAGAAAATTACATTCTTGTAATTGTTGCTGTATACGATGAGCTTTGAAGCGCAGTCATCTGAGAATGTCGCAAGAGCAAGGTTGCCTTTTGCACCCATAGCGGCTGTGATAATTTTCTCATCGTCAGCGGTCTCACCAGTAAAGAGAGTATCGGTTCTGTTCTCAATTCTGAAGCGATTACCGTTTCTGTTGTAGACAACAGCCTTACTTCCCTTTGTGCTCATGCAAGGTGAGGAATATGTGTGCGATGTAGACTTCACCTGCTTAGCTGTAGAGTCAAGAGTTATAGTATCCTGACCTGTGAGTATGAAGAGGTCACCGTTAAGAACTGTTATGTCCTTAATTGAACCCGAATTAACCTTGTAAGGATAGCCACTGCCAGGATTGAGGCCTGACATAAAGCTTCGAAGACTATCATTTATATCGGTGACAGTTGCAATATTAAGGCGCTGAGCCGCAAAGAGGAAAAGTACAAGTACTACGATAAGTGAGAGGATTACGCGTCCGCCGACCTTCATGCCCTTAGTGAGTTTAACATTTTTGAGATTCTTCAAGTTAAACTTCTTCTTTTCCAATTGCATCACCTCCATAATAGACTTTATTCAAGTAGAGACCATGTGCCGGAGCTGTTCTGCCAGCTGAGGTTCTGTCTTTACCTGAGAGAATCGCCAAAATAGCATCTGGTGCTATCTTGCCCTCGTTTATAAAGAGCAAAGTCCCCACCATGATACGGACCATGTTATAGAGGAAGCCGTCACCTGTAACACTGAAGGTGACAAGGTCACCGTCGCGTGTGACGGATGCGTCAAAAATGGTCCGTCTGCAGTCCTCTATGTCGGACTTTGCTCCACAGAATGCGGAGAAGTCGTGAGTTCCAACAAAGTCCTTTGCAGCTTTATCAAGCAACGTGGCATCAAGTGACTGCGGATAATGAAGTGCACGACCCTCAAGGAAAGGATCTTTAGCTGCACTGTTTTGAATCTTGTATATGTACTGCTTACCTTTACAGGAGTAACGAGGATGGAAATCTAAATCAACGTCTGATACTGAAAATACTGAGATATCCTCTGGAAGTTTTGCGTTGAGTCCACCCTGCAATTTAAAACAATCAACTGATGATTCAGTCTTAATCGTACAACAGTACTCGTTGGCGTGTACACCGGCGTCTGTGCGTGAGCATCCAGTGACATCAAGTCTCTCGCCAAGAATTCCCTCAATGGCGTCCTGGAGCTTCTCCTGGACCGTCACAGCGTTATCCTGAACCTGCCAACCATGGTAGTTGGTACCGAGGTATTTAATTTTAAGTAAAACTTGTCTCATTATACATACCTCGACAGGCTTAATCTAAACTTAAATTACATGCTCAAAAAGAATATTGAGTGCAATTACGCCACCAGTTGTAATGAAGATAAATGCTGCACCAAAAGCATCGAGTTTTGTGTACTTCATTACCTTCATTCTTGTTCTGCCCTCGGCGCCGTGGTAGCAGCGGCACTCCATGGCAAAGGCGAGTTCATATGCTCGTCTAAATGAAGTGATAAAAAGAGGTACGAGCACAGGGATGAGCGCCTTTGCCCTCTCAATCAAGGTGCCGGTCTCAAGGTCGGCGCCTCGTGCCTTCTGTGCGTTCGTAATCTTATCAAATTCATCAACCAAAGTTGGAATGAATCTAAGTGCGATAGTCATCATCATGGCGATAGTGTGAACACTGTTTTTCATAAACTTGAGTGGTGAGAGCAGACGTTCAATACCATCTGTGATGAGTGTTGGGCTTGTTGTATAAGTGAGCATTGAACTCGCAACAACAAGTGCGGTGATACGGACAATCATAAAGACTGCTGTGTTAATACCACCGGTCGTAATCTTGATAAACTTCCAGTGCAGGAGCATCTCACCCGAATCAACATAGAAGATGTTGAGAATAGCTGTGAAGATGATAATTATCAAGATCGGTTTGATGCTCTTCATAATAACCTTCATTGGAATTTTTGAGATTATGATTACAAGCAAGAGGCTAAGTACCATAACTCCCAAAGCCCAGAAGTTCTTACATACGAAGATTACGATTATGTAGATGAATGTCAAAACAAGTTTCATCCTTGGGTCCATTCTGTGGATTACAGAATTACCTGGAAAAAACTGACCAATTGTTACATTGCTCATAACTCAAATCCCTCCTCTCGGAGACGTTTGAGTTCGTTCATACCAAACTCCAAAGTGTAGACATCAGTTCTAACAGGAAGTCCACGCTTCTTAAGTTCAAGGAATACCTTGGTAATCTCAGGTACATCAAGGCCGTAGCCTGTGAGTTCCTCTGCATGAGAGAAAGTCTCTGGAGGTGTCTCATATCCAACTACCTGAGCTTTATTGATAACGAGTACCTTTGTAGCAAAGCGGGCAACATCCTCCATTGAGTGAGATACGATCATTACTGTGCTGCCAGTCTCGTTCTTGTAGTTTCTAATGAGGTGAAGGATCTGGTCACGTCCCTTAGGATCAAGACCTGAGGTTGGCTCATCGAGGATGAGGATCTTAGGTTCCATTGCCATAACACCGGCAATAGCAACTCTACGCTTCTCACCACCGGAGAGGTCAAACGGAGACTTGTTAAGCATCTCGGTAGTTACACCGGTAAATTCAGCAGCTCTAAGTACTCTCTCCTTTACCTCCTCTTCAGAGAGGCCCATATTCTTTGGACCGAAGGCAATATCCTTAAACGCAGTCTCCTCAAAGAGCTGGTACTCAGGATACTGGAAACAGAGGCCAACCTTAAAGCGGGCCTCGCGGAGTGTGGCCTTGCTCTCCCAGATATCCTGTCCATCGACATATACCTTACCGGAGGTAGGCTTCAAGAGACCATTGAAATGCTGAATGAGGGTTGACTTACCAGAACCGGTATGACCGATTACTGCTACAAGTTCTCCCTCCTCGATTTCAAGGTTCACTGAATCAAGCGCAGTCACCTCAAAAGGTGTACCCACACTGTACTTGTATGTTAAATTGTCGGTTTTCAAAATCGACATTATTTTTTCTTCCAATCGTTAATTATTGCGTCTGCGCATTCAATAGGTGTCAAAACATCTTCCTTGAGACCAAGTTTCATAGCGAGGAGTTTTGACTGAGGAACATCGAGACCTACGCGTCTAATCTCATCAACGTTCTTAAAGACCTCATTCGGAGTTCCCTGAAGAAGTATCTTTCCCTTCTCCATAACCACAACCTTGTCGGCCTGTACAGCCTCATCCATATTGTGGGTAATGAAGACTACTGCCATACCGAGGTCGTCATGAAGTGACTTGATAGTTCTCATTACTTCTTTTCTACCCTTAGGGTCGAGCATGGCTGTGGACTCGTCGAGTACGATACACTCAGGTTGCATTGCGATAATACCGGCAATTGCAACTCTCTGCTTCTGTCCACCTGAGAGCTTATGAGGTTCTTTGTCACGAAATTCATACATACCAACAGCATGAAGTGCATCATCTACACGTTTTCTAATCTTCTCAGGAGCAAGTCCCAAGTTCTCAGGACCGAAAGCGACGTCCTCCTCAACCACTGTTGCAACAATCTGGTTGTCAGGATTCTGGAAAACCATACCGACGTGCTGACGAATCTCCATTGTCTTATCCTCGTCAGTTGTTTTGATACCTTTTACGAGTACCTCGCCCTTATCAGGGATTAAAATCGCATTTGAAAGTTTAGCTAGCGTTGATTTACCTGAACCGTTATGTCCAAGCACTGCAATATAGTCACCCTTATGTACATCTAAAGACACGCCACTTACAGCCCAAGATTTCTCCTGAACCTCATCTTCATCATATGTGAAATATACGTCTTTAAACTGAAGAATTACTTCCTTGTCCATATTGCACTAGCACCACATGGCAATGCCATGTCCGTTTCTGTAGTTTTAAGTCCTATCTCATCACAGGAGACAACTCCACCAAATTTCTTTGAAACAGTTGAGCCTAAGATATAACTCATGACTGATGGTGAGAGGCCTGTTGTGTATGAGTTGATAAGAACCATAAGAGGTTTGTCAGACAATACTTGAGACGCGAGATCTACGAAATCGTAGATTTTATCCTCAAGCTGCCAAACCTCTCCACCAGGTCCCCTACCATATGAAGGTGGGTCCATGATGATAATGTCATACTTATTGCCTCGGCGAATCTCACGCTCGATGAACTTCTCACAGTCATCTACAAGCCAACGACAGAATCTATCCTTTAGGCCTGATGCCTGTGCGTTCTCCTTAGCGTAAGCCACCATACCCTTTGATGCGTCAACGTGTACCACTGCCGCATCCTCGGCAAGGGCAGCTATTGTCGCACCGCCGGTGTAGGCAAAGAGGTTAAGTACCTTAACCTGGCCGTTCTCTCCGCAGCCCTTGCCCTGGTTCTCTCGTATTACTTCACGCAAGAAATCCCAGTTCACTGCCTGCTCTGGAAAGAGGCCTGTATGTTTAAAGCCCATTGGCTTTATTTTGAAAGTCAAATCACGGTAATTTATGGTCCACTCATCTGGAATCTTCTTAAGGTATTCCCACTCACCGCCGCCTTTCGCTGAGCGATGATAATGTGCGTGAGCCTGTTTCCAATATTTGTTTGTCTTTGGAGTTTTCCAAATTACCTGTGGGTCAGGACGAACGAAAATGATGTCTCCCCAACGCTCAAGGCGCTCACCTGAGGAGCAATCAATAAGTTCATAGTCCTGCCAATATTCTGTAGCTCGCATTCTTAGTCCTCAAACTTTATCTGTTCTGGCTTACCCTGATAAGGGATGCCGAGATGTTTGTAGCCTGCTGGTGTCACCATACGACCACGAGGTGTTCTTGATAAGAAACCAATCTGCATAAGATATGGCTCGTAGACATCCTCGATTGTGATGGCCTCCTCGCCTATCGCTGCTGCAATAGTGTCAAGACCAACAGGTCCACCGTTGTAGTTCTTAATCATTGCTGTAAGAAGAAGACGGTCGATATTGTCAAGACCGAGTGGGTCAATCTCCATCCTTGCGAGTGCAAGTTCTGCAGTCTCCTTGGTAATGACTCCATTACCAACTACCTCTGCGAAGTCACGAGCACGTTTTAAGAGTCTATTCGCAATACGGGGTGTGCCACGTGAGCGTGATGCAAGTTCAACTGCACCATTCTCTTCGATGCCGATTCCCAAAACATCAGCTGAACGCTTAACGATACAAGCAAGTTCCTCTGGTGTGTAGAGCTCAAGGCGAAGGATTACGCCAAATCTATCACGGAGAGGCGCTGCAATCTGACCAGCTCTTGTTGTTGCACCGACAAGGGTAAACTTTGGAAGTTCAAGTCTGATTGACTGAGCTGATGGGCCCTTGCCGATGATGATATCAACGGCTCTGTCCTCCATTGCCGGATAAAGAACTTCTTCAATCTGCTTTGAGAGACGATGAACCTCGTCGATAAAGAGTACGTCACCGTCATCGAGATTTGTGAGAAGAGCAACGAGGTCACCTGGCTTCTCAATGGCTGGACCAGATGTAACTCTGATATTTACACCCATCTCGTGAGCGATAATACCTGCAAGTGTTGTTTTACCAAGTCCCGGAGGGCCGTAGAGTAAAACGTGATCCATTGCCTCACCGCGGCGCTTTGCTGCGTCGATATAAACCTTGAGGTTTTCTTTAACCTTCTCCTGACCGATATAGTCATTCAAAGTCTTAGGTCTGAGTGAAAGTTCTACTGAGGCATCCTCTTCTCCACTGTAGTGAGGATCAACATATCTGCTTTCAAAATCCATATCTTCAGGATTGAATGTGCTGTTATTCATATGTCATCCTCCTTATTTTGAGAGTTGCTTTAGAGCCTGTTTAATCATCTGGTCAACTGGAAGTGATTGGTCACAGTTACCAACTGCAATGGCAGCCTCAGACTGGCTGTAGCCGAGTCCAACAAGTGCTGCGATTGCCTTAGGTGCCTCACCCTTACCGGTTGAAGCGGCTACGGCTGCTGTGAATGTTGCGCCACCTGCTGTTCCACCAAGTTTGCCAACCTTGTCTTTGAGTTCAAGGCAAACTCTCTGCGCAACCTTAGGGCCTACGCCCTGCGCAACTGTGATTGACTTTGCGTCACCAGATGCGATTGCGAGATAGAGCTGGGATGGGGTCATCTCTGAGAGAATTGAAAGGCCAGCCTTTGGTCCAACACCAGAGACTGAGATAAGGAGCTTGAATGCATCAAGTTCCTCCTTTTCAAAGAAGCCATAGAGGTCCATAACGTCCTCTCCTACTTTGAGATAAGTGTAAAGTGTTACCTTGGAACCGATTGGTCCAAGTTCTTTTAGCGTGTTGTAAGAGACATAACAGAGATAAGCGACACCACCCACGTCAACTGCAGCAGTGTTGTTATCAGTGTATGCGAGTTCTCCTGTCAAACTAAAAAACACGTGAATTCTCCTTTCAAAATGTATTCCCCATTTAAGCCCTAGGCAATTCCTCTATAAATATAAGACATAATACGCGCATTATAATATAGATTAACTGTGTAATTATAACATGCGTGAAATAAAATATCAATTGGTTACAAAATTTAAAAAGGGACAAACTGTTTCCAGCTTGCCCCATTTTTTACTTATATTCCCTTGCGTTCTGTGAGTTTTCTCTTTGAAGGCGCGGCGGAAAGACCGGAGCCTCCAACATGTCCATGACAGATGGCCATAGCGAGTGCGTCGGCTGTGTCATCTGGCTTCGGCACCTTGGTAAGGCCAAGAAGTTTTTTGGTCATCTGCATGACCTGTTTCTTGTCCGCTTTGCCGTAGCCAGTCACCGACTGTTTAACCTGCAATGGCGTGTATTCATAGACTGGTATTCCATTATTTTCGGCGCAGAGTAAAAGTACGCCGCGCGCCTGTGCTACGTCGATTGCGGTCTTTACATTTGTCTGGAAATAAAGTTTTTCCATCGAGATTGCCTCTGGATGACAGCGCTTAATTATGTAGTCCAAATCCTCATAAATTTCAACGAGTCTCTTTGGAAATGGTGTGTCCTTATCAGTTGTAATCGCACCAAAATCTACAATAGAAAATTTAGCTTTGTCGTAATCCAAAATACCCCAACCAACTATTGCATAACCAGGGTCAATACCTAAAATTCTCATACTACTAATGCACGTCCTGAAGTCTTACAAATTTCTTCGTCTAAAACATTTTCATCACATACAAGTTTACCATTGATGAATACCTTGTCAATACCGAAAGCATGTGTCTGGTTTGGTGTAGCAGCAAGGATTTCATCCTCGTTAAATACTGTGAAATCAGCATAATAGCCAGGCTTAACATAACCTCTGTCCTTGAGCATGAAACGGTCAGCATTTGCACCTGTCATACGACGAACTGTGTTAGGCAATGTGTCACCTGTGCCCTTCAAAGAATCCTGAAGGAACTTAGGGAAACAGTCGTAGATAGAAGGATTCTGAACACCGTAGTCCTCTACCCAAGCGTCTGTCATATAGAGACAATTTGGGTTGTGTTCAAAGCGTTTAATGATGTCTGCACTTATGTATGGTCCCTGATTTACGCGGCCCTTGAAGTTAGACTTCTCGCAGAGTTCAAGGTACATGTCGAGATCAGATTTGCCATACTTCTTGGCGAGTTCATGAACTGAGTAACCCTCGTATTCCTCATATCCTTCACCAATATATGCAACCTGGATATCGTCAAAGCCGAAACCGAGGAGTTTAGCTGTCGCAGTTATAAGACCCCAGAGTTTAATCTTGTTGATTGGCTTCTTTCTCTCCTCCTTGGACATACCCTGATACCAAGGTGGAAGAACAACTGTGATTACAGATACACCGACGTCGTGATCATAGATGTCAAACATTGCATCTACGCCCTCTGCACGGAGCTTCTCCTGAATCTCAAGGAACTCGTCAACATCCTTGAAAGAGCTCGTACCTACGAAGATTGCGTGTGAATGCTGAAGTTTAAGATTTGTACCGTGAGCAATTTCATAGAGCTCATCTTCAGCACGAAGAAGATGTGATCTTCCAAAGAGTTTGTCGTATGACATTGAGTATTTTGACTCTGCACGTGGATGAACTGTAAGTGGCTTATTATACTTGCAGCAAAGCTCTGCAACTTTCTTAAGTTCTTCTGTTGGAGCATAGAGGCCTGGCTCATACATGAGGCCAAGAGATACACCCGCAGCACCGTTCTTCAAGTTATCCTCGATAATGCCGAGCATTCTGTCCATCTCATCAGGTGTGAGGTCACGTGCCTCAAGGCCTGATACTGCAGCTCTTGCGGAGCCATGGCCAACACAAGTTGCTGCATTACAAGGCATTTTCTTATCACAAGCAGCATTAAAATCTTTAATGTTTCCGTACTTGCCTGTCGTGCCACCAAAGTGGAAAATACCACCGCCGAAGAGGTCAGCATTTTCACGGCCAGCCTCATCAAAACCTATAGCAGAACAGCCACAGTTACCTGTTACAAAAGTGGTTATACCCTGCTGGATAAATGGTGCAAAATACTTCATTGGTTCCTCTTTAATACAGAACCAGTCATTGTGCGAGTGAATGTCAATAAATCCTGATGCTAGGGACTTTCCACCGAGATCAAAGACCTTCTCAGCCTTGCTCTCATCAACTTCGCCGACTTCAAGAATCTTGTCGTCTTCAAAGAGAACTGAGCCCATAAAAGCATCAGCGCCAGTACCATCATAAATCTTGCAATTTTTAAGTAGTGTTGCCATGTATTTGCCTCCTCTTCTAATAAATAATACATATTTATAATAACATAGAAGAGGCTAAATAAAAACCCACCCGAGTCCCAAAAACTCGAGTGGGTTTATTGTTTAAATTGCTACGAATTAAACTCTTCTGTCACGAACTTGTGAGTCATAATGTTTGTTAAGAAGAGGTCTAATAACATAGAAAATAAGCTTGTTCTCAAGGTTGTTCATATAGATACCGAAAGTAACTACGAAAAGGATGAGAGCAATTTTTACAACTTTTAAAATAGCTTTAAGTACAAATTCCATTATCCATAGCTCCTTTCATTAATATCCTTCAGAGTCGTCGAACTCAACGATTGTTGCGTCGAGAGGCTCTTCACCGAGAACTACTGACATATAGTCATTGATGCACTTACGCATATCCTGACGGGATACTGTACGGCTGTCTTCGAGGTCGTGCTCAAGCCATACCCAATGCATGCCATACTCTGCCGCCTGCTCCTCAAGAGCCGCATGGACACCGTTCATGCCCTTGCAGGCAACGTTGTCGTTACAGATGATCATATCGCAATTGAAACGCTTAGCCCAATCCCAAACAGCATTGATGTTATCCCAGCCACCAACAGCGTGGTGACGCATACATGAGCGCTGTGAGAACTCTGTCAAATCACGCATTGCCTTAACTGGATCCTCTGTATCAATGTGGTTGTAACCCATTGTAGAGTCCATGTTGAGAACGATGTTGATGCCCCAGCAGTTCTGTGCCCATGTTGGGAAATCTGTGTAATAAACAGCAGATGGTCCCCAAAGGAATGCTCTGTGGCGTGTCTTGCCACCAAATGCCTCATACTTCTTATCAACGCAGTCGCGCATAATCTTGATAACCTTGCGGTCAACCTCGTTAAACATTGGCTCTGCGCCGTTTACGCTCTGCCACTCATAGAGCTTGTAGAGTGTCTCAGAAATACCATTGAGTGGAGAATATGGAGTTGCGAAAATATCCCACTTCTCCATCTCAATCTCATTCTGCTCATTCATGAGTTTTGCATATTCAAAGAGCTTATTCCAGTCGTATTTTACGCCATAAATATCCTCAATGAACTTCATTGAATCTTTGAGCACCTGCTCTGAGAAGTCTTTACCCTCCTCTTCCTGATGCTGCATTGCAAGTGTTACAGGGAAGTCAGGAAGGCCTATCCTGCGGCGTTGGAAGGACGATGTAGCCTCAGACGCATTACAAGGCATGTTGGATGAGAGCATACCTCTACCCATAATTGGGAAAGCATCATCTATAGCAACACCTGTCTCAGCAGAACAACGTGAGCAGACGTCAGCAGGAAGTCCCATGGACTCTGCAACGTCAATGTAATAAGGTTCAATATGCTGGTCAATATCGCAGATAATGAACTCTGGAAGTGTCTGAAGTGGAACTGGTATAAGTCCAGGGAATCCCATCAAATAAAGTGGTGGGAGTGTCTCATCATATGGAATGATGTTGTCACTGTCAGGACCTCCACCGAGGCGCTTGTCGTTCTTTAAAACGAAAGCAATCTTCTTTGTAAGACTGGATGTGATTGCGTGCATGTGCATGTTAGCAATCTTAAGTTCCTCACCACGATAACCCTCAAAGAGTCTGTTGATGAAGATGAAAGTGCCGAGGTATGAACCCATCCAACGGTACTCCCAGAAGCCTTTAAGACAAGCAACAGGAGCAGATGCAACCATCTGTCCCATAGAGCCAACATTTTTAAGCCATGCAACATAGTCACGAAGAGTATCTTTTGTTCCTCTCCACTCTCTGTATTTTTCAATACCATTTTTGTCGTTATAACGTGTGCGCTGTCCGCCTTTGCCATTTTCAGCGAGCCAAATTGGATCGTAACGCTGAAGGGCTTTATCTATAGGGGCAACGAGAATATCAGTAAATTCAGAAAATTTCATAGTTAACCTCCTATAGCCTTGATTTCAAGGGACTCAACAAATGCCTGGAAACGTGTTCTAAGCTGTCCCATTGAACCGAGCATATACTCTTTTTCAATAGTACATACAGGAACTTTATACTGATTTGCAAGGATGTTGCCGGCAAGAACTTTTTCATAGCTCCAGAACTCACAGAACTTCATCTGCTCGTAAATTACACCGTCAGCCTTAAAATCTTTATAAAGTTTCATGATTTCAGCAGTTCTCTGGTCGATCTTACCACCGTCCATAAAACGTGCGCACTGGTTAGTCTCGAGATAATGTCTGCAGATAGCATCAAATGCCTTCTCGCCTTTTCTTATCTCAATCTGTTCACGGCTTGGGAAACTACCGAAGCAATAACGGTCAGCAACAACCATAGCACCGCAGGACTCAATAAGCTTTGTAAAATCTGGATCGTCAATCTCTGAGCCAGCAACGACAAGACGAGCTCTGAATGGGAATTCAGGCTCTGGCTTACGCTTCTTAATCTCAGCTAAAGTCTCCTCAAGATAAGGCTTAATGAGATAGTGAGGACAAACTTCACTTACAAGCTGAATTACATGGAACTCATAACCTGTAATTGGAGGATTGTCGAGTTTTCTAAACTCACCAATTTCAGTGATGATCTTTGCAATATCGTTGTGGTCCTTGATAGCGGCCTTTAAAGCCTTTTCAGAGATGTCCACACCAAGATTCTCATTCAAAGGTTTAAGTACCTTCTCCATGAGCTGAACCTTGTAGTACTCAAGGTTTGTGTCATCACCCTTCATAGGTGGGTCAATAATTGTTGTGAAGAACTTGTCGTTCTTTACAGGGTTATAGAGGGCAAAATGCTCCTCCATACGTTCCATTGTGGAACATGCCTCTGCTCCAAAGAGAGCTTCGAGGTAGTTATAGCCACCCTCTACTGCACGCTCAAGGATTGAACGAGCATATGGGCAGTTACGCTGTGTCATATAGTAATTTGCTACGTCTGTGGAAGTGCAACGAGGTGCACGAAGACGTGATGAGAAGCAACCTGGGAGATTAAGAAGTGTCTCCGGAATGTAATAACAGTTGTATCCAAGAGGATGATTTCCCTCAGAAATAGCCTGATCTACAAGTTCATTTTTTGCCTCTTGTAGCAAATTTTCAAAATATATGAGGTGTTTTAAATCTTTCAAAAATATCGCCTCTCAATTTAAAAATCTGTTTATTTCTTTTTATTCTTACCGAGGTGCATCTCCTTCATACCCTCAACCTCATCACATACTGGCTTAAGTGCGCAATGAGCGCAGTCAGTATCAATACCATCAAGAATATGAGATAGTGCATTTGTAATATCTGAAACCTTGTTTGCAGTCTTATTTAACTCACGAATAAGTTCCTGGTCTGTAAGGAAAATTATACGAACACTAAGTACGTTTTCATTCTCCTTATAAGCTTTAACATAGGTGTTTCCTATCTTTTTAAAGCTTATTCCCTTTGAAACCGCCTCACGAGCAACGCGGACGCGCTCCTGGTTGCTCTCAGCAGATACACGTACCATGTATCCGTCAGGATAAACATGGTAACGTACAAAGTCCATCTGCTGAATAGCAGTATGAGCGGCGTCTTCATCACCTATGTCTTTTACACCAAGTAAAACAACACGGGCAAATGAGACGTCACCACGAAGTTCATTTAAGTCTTTACCACAAAGGATGATTTCATCCTTTGGTACAAGGTCAGTTGTTGTTGTGACACAAGTAAAGTTTGCGGAAGGATTTCCGCTGCCACCGAGTTCAAAAGCCTGGTCGCTCTGCATAATAAGTTCGCTGCGCTCAAGATTTTTCCAACAGTCGGTGGCATCGTAATCCCACGTCTTAGTTGTAATACCTGCAATCTTTTCGTTTGTGTCTTTGATTATGGTATTAAACAGTTCCATTAGAACTTAATATCAACTGGCTTACGGTCAAATACCTTATTTACCTGAACGTATGCCCAACCCATAATTTTTTGGTCGAAGTTCCAGAAATAAACAATAAAGAGAATGCCAATAACTTTAGCAAATATTTTAACTACTTTTAAAACAATATTTAAAAGAGCATCCATAATGCATGTCTCCTTTCAATTATGCTTTAGCCATACCCTTCTGGCGTGCATATTCAGCAGCACCAAGAGCACCCATGAGCTGTGGGTCAGTCTTAAGTTCGATAACCT
>R26__coassemble_378_pt1 | contig 28132 bp, 30 predicted proteins | sample R26__metabat2_low_PE_056 | metagenome-assembled genome bin R26 | reverse complement strand
GACTTTTTTCGGCACCATAGGATAATTCAGAATAAGTTATTGATGAAATACATATTTCTTCTATATCCTGCATTAAAAAGTGATTTATAACTTCATCGGATTTGCATCTAAGCAAAAAAATACAAATATCCGTGTCCAACATATACTTCATTAATCAAACCAATCCCTTTCATCTGGAACTAAAGGTTGATTTCTGCCATCTTTCATAAAATCATCTGGCATCATATTTATTCCTGTGATAAAACTCGCCCATGGATCGTCTTTTGGTATAAGCATAACTACATTACCTATTTTATTTACACAAACTTCATCACAATCAAATCTATACTCTTTTGGAATTCTCACCGCTTGGCTTCTTCCGTTTTCAAATATTTTTGCAGTCAACATTAGTATCACCTCAAGAATAATATATATCTTGATATATACCGTTGTCAATATATCATATCACTATTCTTTTTTTACCTGCTTTGACTTCTTAGTTTTCTTCGGTTCAGGTTTTGACTCTTCAACCACTGGAGTAGTATCTAGAGACAGTTGAGTTGAATCATCGGCAAAAACTAGGGATGAAGAAGTTTCATCAGCGATTTTATCAAGATTTGCGATTATAAATGCCTGCGCATTTATGTTGTAAAAAGTACGAGAGCGCAATTGGCCTCGAAGCATTTCATCACGGCTTTCAATGCCAAGCTTTTCTCCCTCTTCTGTTGCCACTCTTGATCTCTCTCCAGTTGCATCGTTTAATTTTGATTCAAGAAATCCTTGCATTTCAAGCCACTGCGTTACCTTTACCGGAGCAAGAGGTCTAACATCTTTATCAAGAACCTTTTCTACCCTATTTGTAATTGCAGTTACAGTAACCGGTTCTTCTGATACCCTAATCTTACTTCTTTGTTCCTCATCAATATGAAATGGAATCATTTTATTCTTATCATATGGCTGCACTCTGCAGCCGTTTTTTATTGTCTCATCAAGAACAGATGCCGCTAAAGAAAAGGCTCTACAAAGATAAACATTATTAAGCACTGTGTCCTCTGGAAGATCCTCTCCAGTTAATGGATTCATACCATTTGCAAGCTTATCCAAATATATTTTTGCTGTGTAATACCTTTCGTTATCCGTCATACTCGAATTCCTCCTATAATACTATTTTCTCAACATTATCAAAATGTGAGTGTTATTCAGAAAGATAATAGAACGTTAAAAGAGCATAGCCAGCTTCGTTCTTTATCCATGCGCTACCCCGCTTTGAGACAGTAGTAGCAAAATTAAAAGTTGGCGTAACTATTTCAGTTCCTTTCTCATCAATAAAACCCCATTTTTCTCCGACCTTTATAGGTGCAAGACCCTGTGAAAAAGCTTTTGCATCATCATACTTAGGCTTAATCACGATTTTTCCGTTTTTTGAATTTACAAATCCAAATTTATCCTCAGATTTATATTCAACAAGGAATCCTCCAGACTTTTTGTTGTCAGAATTAGCTTCAGCTGGCAATCCAATATAATCTGCTGAGAATCCGCCTATACTTTCCCCAGATGAATCGCAAAGATAATAAAGATCATTCTTTATAAACACAGAAATCCCAAAATGATTTGTATATCCATATTCATCCGCAACAACACCTGTATAATCCGTTTCTTTTACAATAGAAAACTCTTTGTCAACTATTTTTATTACTCCGTTCTCTTTGATAATTGCCGTGTCGCCAACGAAATTGTAAGCATTTTCTAGTCCAAAAGAGTGTTCGTTAAATGACATATCAATAAAACCAAAAACACCATCTCTTTTTGCAACAGCAAAACCAGAAGAAAAAGGCCCTAAAAATTCATATTCTTTATCAGGAACAAGCTTTCTGCTTCCATCCTTATCTACATAACACCAAACACCGTCTTGAACCGCCGGAAACAGCTCTCCATCCTCTGAAATCGGACCTAAATATGTGACTTCTCCATGAGCATATTTAGTTCCCTTTGATGTATAAGCAACAGCCTTCTCGTTTTCTTGCAGAACGCTCAAGTGGAGCCCAGGTGGAGCGCAAACATCAATATTTTTAGGAAAAACTACCTTAAAATACCTTAAAGTGTACTTTCCCTTTGCATCCAAAATCATATGCTTTACTTCATCAGTCTGCTCCACTTTAGATAGAATATTAATAGATTTTGAATATTTCCCTCCACTTATTAAACTTTTTGCCTCTAAAATGGCTGCTTTTTCATTCTCAGAATTCTCCTCAAGAATTCTTTCACATGTTGTCACAGCATTCTCGTATTTTTCCATTGAAAAATATGTCTCAGCTAAACCAAATAATGCCTCCTGGCTTTTTGGCCTATTTTGCAATGCTTTTTTATAGTTTTCTTCTGCCTCATCATAGATTTTCTTATCATATGACACTCTTGCTGCTGCCATTAAATCATCGAACTCTTTTGATCCCGAACTATACGTTTTTATTGTAAAAATCCATGAAACGGCACAAAATCCCACTAAAAATACAACTATTAAATATCTTTTCAATAAACCACCTCAATCAACGTAGTTACGATGGTTCCCAGCAAAATAAGAGGAACAAAAGGAAGCTCTGTTTTCCTATTCGCCTGCTTTGTAGCCAATAGAAATAAAGAAAATAATAGAGAACCTAACGAAATCAAAAACAAATCTCTCAAAAAGAGTTCAAAACCAAGGTAAAAAGCAATACCAATTAATAGTTTTATATCTCCAACGCCCATTCCTTCTTTTGAAACAATACGACAAAGCAAAAGAATCAATATTGCCGATAGCAAAGAAACGAAAGATGAAAGAAAGCTTTTCTCTTCTCTAAAAACAAAGAGATATATTGCTTTCATCAAAATTAAAAAGAAGAAATAAATATTCCTTATTTCCCTTGTCCTTAAATCTTCTATCGTTGGAGGAATTAAAACCAGAATTAGAACAATCAACAATATTAATTGCTTACTCATAAAGCATCCTCACTAAATACTATTTTTAAATCAATACCACTTTTACTCTTAATCTCTGATTTCAAATTATCAAATACGGACTCAAAAGCTTCTTGTCCTTTTGCCTCGCTCGGGACTATGATTATCAATTCTTTTTCTTTTGGAGAAAACTTTTCTTCCGCTCCACTTTCCATAGTTATGCTACTGCCACAATCAGAAATATCTTTCTTATATTCTTTTACGTATCTATTTATCTGTTTTCCAATACTCTCTTCATTTGGAGAATAATCAGAGGCTTTTGAAAGATCTCCATCGTTATATGAATACGAACTGTCAAAAACGTTCAGAGAATAAACCTCAACGACTTTTCCACTACTTTTATAATAAAGATCTATTCCTTGACCGGGCTCTACACTACATTCTCGACACTTTTCCTTTTCTTCACTTACAAAGTATTGCCCACGTGCAAAATTCGTTTCATTCCAAATAGAGCCATTGCCTCCTTGTGCAAGGTCTGGCGATGCCAACGTCTCTGCATAATAAGGAAGCCAAGCGACAGTTTGAGCTTTTTGACAGATATTCAAAGTTTTATCTACAAGACCAAAAGTGTTTACATTAATCTTGTATATTGCAATTATCGTTATTGTCTTTCCGTCACCAAGGATATTAGAAAAAGAAAAATCTATCCCAAAAAAGCCACCATCAATTTGAGAAACGGCCTTTTCATCTACTCGGTCCCTAATCAACATCTCACAAAGAGCAGATCCCATCGTAAAACCAACCGCTTCTCTTTTAGCATTTTGTATTATTCCCTTTAATGTTGTTTCTTCACTAGTTGTAATATCAACTTCATTACCGACAGCATAAGAATACTGAGAAAGCTGTAAGGCAGTTTGATTAATAGCACTTTGCACTTCAACTTCGGTTTCGATAATCATAATTATAGAAAGAAGCATCATAATAAGAGCTGTGAAGATTACTATCGTAAGAGCTCCTTCAACCGTATATAAACCCTCATTTTTTTGAGTAATCAATCGACGAATAAACATAATCCGTCAACTCCATAATATAATTCTTGTCTTCATAAGATTCACAAACGCCAAAAATATATGCATCTGGTTCTTCAAGGTAGTACCCACTAAAATACATGTTTCTTTCAAGACGTTCATTAACCAACGTTCCTGTGACTTTTTCGTTTTCATATGTTTCATAAATAAACTTAATTTTATTCCTATAAAACATTGTTCCCTCAAAGAGTTCCAAATTTTTAGCGATATCTTCCTCGGGATCCACGTTTTCACCAACAATCAAATAGGCCGCCGGATAAGCATCGTTATAATAAAACTTAGTTGTATTACCCGAGCCTATCCAGCCGCCTGGTATGGTCACTTCAAATTTTTTAAAGTGACATAAAGACTCTGCATTCTGCTCTTCAACATCTTTCGTCGATGCATTCTTTGGTGTTTGCTTACCGCAACTTGAAGGAACAATCAGAACAGACAATAAAATGATGAGGAGTATTGCTGTTTTGTATAGGGGCTTGAGTTTAATACTGATACACCTCCGAGAGATTAATCTTATGATTGCCGACAGCAGTAACAGTGCTGAGTCTTACTGAAACAAAACATTTAGTAATATTAAATCCACTATGAGCATCACTACAGTTTATCTGCATAATTACAGAAGACCTTTTTAGAATATTTTCTTTTCCAGATTTAGAACTAAGACCTATTAACGCAAAAATTCTAAGGTAATCTTTATAAGTCATTCCAATACCAGAGCTACTTGAAATCGACCCTCCACTTGAATCACCAACAAATTCAGAAAGAGATGCAGCGTAATCATTAATAACTTTTACTGCTTCTTCTTTTACTTTTTCGTTTGTAGACCCAAGAGCAGATATTATTTTTTCTTCAGCTTTTGAAGCATACCCATCAACAACATCTTCAAGTTTTGAAAACATTGTCGTATATGCATCGTTAATTGCATTTGTAATTGATGTCCCTGCCTGACTAGCAAGAGTTTGATCTCCGGTGAAAATTGAAGGTAAAGAACTGTAGACTTTATCAACAAGAGGTCCCATACAATTGTTAACGAATATTTCTTTTGCAGCTTTTGCACCACTAGAACTAGCATCAACTGAGTTTACAGCCGATAAAACCATACTCTCAATTTCATCCCTGCTATAGTTTGTTTTAATGCCAGAAGTCATAGAAGTAATCACTCTTTCCACTGGAGTAACTACGATACTAGCCAAACTTTCCACGGTTCCTTGTGCAGCTTGATTGACATAACTAAGAGCTGCATCTTTGATGTCTTCCGTCTTTTCAACTGATGCATTTTCAATTTTTTCAAAGACATCATCGATGCCTTTTGATGCATAGCTGGCAACACCTTTCGCTAAGGTGCCAGGCAAACTTTGCAACCCTAAAGTCCATGTGGATGCAGTTTTGTAAATTGGCACACTCTTTCCTTTGCAAAGCGAAGCTGTATCGAGTATTGATTCTGCAGTTGCCCACGCAATTAGTATTGCGTTTTGTGCGACTGGTATCCCTATACCCGTCCACCCGGCTATCGCCGTCGCAACTGCAAGTGCGCTTTGCCTCATGTTCGCATTCGTATAAACATAAACCGAATTCATAATTAAACGAATGGCAAAAATCAAATCAACACAGAGTTCAACATTAGTAACCATATTATCTTTTCCAAACAATATGTATTCGGTTTCTCCCTTAAGGAGTGGACGACTTCCAAAAGATGAGCCCATCAAATTCTTATCAGTCGCCTCAGTTGTAAGGCAGCCAAACATACCTAATATATATTCCATCTCATAAGAATTTAATGCCGCATCTTTTAACTTAGAAAACCCCTTTAAACTGATTCCTGATTCTGAAATCGAGTTACAAATTGTTTTATATATTTCCTCAGAAACAAGCGAAGGAATATCTACTTTTGTCACTTCTCCGGAAAAAGTACTTAAATCCGTGCTTGCAATAGCATCCATTGCCGCCTTTTGTTCTTTTGCATCTGCAGCTTTAGAAGAAGATTCTCCATATGCAGAAGACAAATAAATATAAAGAGGGGTTTTTGAAAACTTTAACTCTATGTCCTTTGGACTTTCATTTCTTTCATTAGGATCTTTATCTTCACTATTTTTAATTGCATTGCTTAAACTATTTATATCCTTTTGCAATGTTTCCTCAAACTCATCTACCGATTCTGTTGTAACAGAAGCGGCAGAATTTTTATATTCACTTGATAAAAGCTTTTTTGTCTCGCTATCCTCAAGAGTTTCTATTGTACTTTCCCAATTTGATGCTTTTACACTGCTGGCTACAAGTTCGGACCTCACCGAAGGTAAAAGCTTCTTAACGTTTTTCAACACTTTTAACACTTCGGCATTATCATCAAGTTCTTTTATTTTTTGAAGTGAATTATATAAGCCTTTCAATTCCGCCTCTGCAGAAGAAACCGACTTATAATACGACTTGCTACCATCAATAACTTTAGAAACCTTATCCGTCTGTTTAAAGGCGGATATTTTTTGTGACATTCCCATCGCCCAATTATATGGGGCTCGATATTTCATAAAGCTTCTTATGCTTTTTGATAAAGTTTCCGTATCAACGATTGGTTTCTCATATGAAACGGATAGGTTCTCTGTCCTTGTATTTATCGTATTCTCAAATGATGTATTTACTGTTTTTTCAATTAACTTTCTTATAGACGTAGAACTCCCCAACGATAAATCACTATCTATCATATTTGAATAATAAGAGATTAAATTCACATTGAGCTCGCTCTCGGACTTTGACATTACAAAAAGACCATATAACTCTTTAAAAGTCCTATCATAATCTGCAAGGGCAGCATTTCCAGTTAACCCTAACGCCCCAAGAGCTTTATCTTTCGCTGCTGAATATCTTGCGGAATCTATTGCAAGATAAGCACATGTATACATTGGGACGAGCACAAGTATTAAAAATATTGAGATAGATCCTTTTGCTTTATTAAAAAAATGAATCATATATATTCTTTAGCACCTCAAAATCATTCTCGATACTATGCCCAAAATCAACCAGTTCCGCAAACTCTTTTGGCTTATATGCAGTCTTACTAACATCTATAGAAAAGACTTGCTTACCAAAATACGACGCTCCAATATGAACACTTGCAATTGGCACATGTAACTTCCCGTTAACTGTACATGTTGAGTCAAATCCCAACCCAGGCAAAACTTGACAGTTCCCAAGATCAGAAGAAAGCTCCGATGAAATTTCTCCAAGAGATTTGTCATCAATGTAATTACCAAGAATCTGCCAATATAATCCATCTTCACCAGCTTTTTCGCACAACTTGGTTGTTGCAATGCTTGCAAGATTTTTACAATGCCCATATAAAAACATAGCGAAGGAGAGATAGACAAGGCTCAAAACTACAAGCATTGCAACTGGCAGCACAAAAGAAATTTCAACAACTTGAACTGAGCCACGTTTTTTCATTAGACTCCCATTGCTTCCCTTATCTTGTCAAACATTGCAGTGACAATATCCGTCATTTCATTTTGAAAAATTGCCACAAGAGCAATGACTACAATAATTATCAAAACCATTGAGATTATATTGATCTCGCCTCTATCTTTCGCCATTAAAAATCCAAACAATCTATTCATATTTTGCCTCCTATAAAAGATTATTAAATGCTGGAACAATTATCATAATTAACACGCCAATAAACATGAGCATTATCGGAACAAGTAGTTTCTGCTCGGCTGCAGAGCTTTGAAGACGAGCACGGGATTTACGCTCTTCCCAAGCAGTATCCGCCATATTTGAAATGAGTTCAGGAAACTCAGGACCTCCTTTTACAAGATTCTGTTTATAAAGAGACACAAATTTTCTAACCTCCTTGCACCCACAACGAAAACTAAAATCATCGAGCGACTCATTTATTGATTTACCATTTTCAATATCATTTTCAGCTTTTTGCATTTCTAGATAAAGAACACTGTTATTGGAGTTAGCCACTCTAGAAAAAGCATCGCTTGCAGTTAGTCCTGCATTTACAAGAAGAGCCATCTTTGAAAGAACCGTTGCAAATTCTTTCAATATATCTTCATGTCTATGACGAAGTATATTCTCAAGCCAAATATCAAAGTAGAAACATAGAAAAATTAAAAGCAAGCCAATAAGAACAAAGGCTAATTTGCTTTCAGAAACCGAAAACACCATAAGTAAAACTGGTGAAAAGAGTAACAAATATGTATACGGTGCGGCCGCAGCGCTTCGTGCAATTTGACCGCTCGTAGCATTATCATATATTTCTTCCAACTTCCTTACTCTTTTACCATTAATACCTCTATGAAATAAAAGTAAAATTCTATTACCGATAAAAAAGTAGTCTTCAAGTAAAAAGACTTTTAACCCTGTCTTATTAAATGTATCCTCCTTACATAGAACAAATAAAGCTACATCGAGAATCACAATTAACGTTGCAATAGACAAAGTAAAAAACTTAATTATTACACTCATTTCACACCTCAATGTTTACAATCTTGAGGCCCAAAGCATAAGACCCAATAAAAATCGCCACTGCAATAGTATTAATTAACAACATACTCCCTTCACCGCTGCCGTTATCCAGAATTGATAATGCTGCCGTTATTACGATTGGCATAGTAGCCATAATATTCAATTCGTTTCGTGGTGCAGCTAAGCTCGTTTTGATTTCATTTTCAATGGTTATTTTTTCTGTTATTGTCTGCTTTGTATCGCAAACAGTTTGTTTTAAATTTCCACCTGCGGTATTACATATTGAAAACACATCTGCAAAAATCTCAACATCGTCACTGTCCGTTCGCTCTGCCATAGAAGCAAAAAGTTCATCTATACTTCTTCCACTTTTTAATCCATTTGAAATCCTCTGGCTCTCCACACAAATAGGAGAAATTGAAGGATAAAGATTATGCATATCATCATTGGCGATTAAGAGCGCTTCATAAGAATTCTTGCCACAAGACAAAGAACTACTAATAGCATCTAGATAATCACAAAACTCTAAAGTAAATTCTTTCTTCCTTCGTTTTATTAAAAACTTCACATAAATCCTTGCACCAAAAAATCCCGAAATTGCTGATACAATAACATTTATTACAAAAACATCGTAAATAACTGATGCCGCAAAATATCCGAGAGCGGCACCGATTAAAAATCCTATTCCAAAAGATGTAAAACCATATTTTTTACCGCAATAAATCTTTCCCATAAAGGTTCATCTTCTCCATATGAATCAAACTATTATCCGTTTTATTTAGCTTCCCGTTTTTCAATAAAAACAAAATATTTAAATCAATTTCTCCATTCTCAATTCCTTTAAGTTCGCTAATTTCAACAACTCTTCTATTGCCCGCTCCATCCTTTGCAAGGTGAACAAGAATATCTATTGACGAGGCTATGTGTTGCCTTGTCGCTTGAAGTGGAAATGAAGCGCCACTTTCGAGAATCATAGTTTCAAGCCTATAAAGCATGTCATAACTACTATTAGCATGACCTGTTGAGAGAGACCCATCATGCCCTGTGTTCATTGCATTCAACATGTCTAAAGCTTCGGCGCCTCGAACCTCTCCAACAATTATTCTGTCAGGCCTCATTCTAAGAGATGTCCTAATTAGTTCCCGAATTGTAACTTCTCCAGTTCCTGCTGTGTTTGCATTTCGAGCTTCTAACCTTATCAGATTATCCACTCCCGTAATCTGCAATTCAGCAGAATCCTCAATAGTAATTATTCGTTCATGCTTTGGTATAAAATCAGAAAGCGCATTTAAAAATGTTGTTTTGCCAGAACTCGTTCCTCCACTTATAAAGATGTTGTACTTCAAACGAACTAACTCTTTTAAAAAATTTGCTGCTTCCTCCGTTATTGATCCAAACGAAATCAAATCGTCCATGCCAATTCTTATCTTTGGAAATCTTCTTATTGTCACTATAGGACCTTCCAAAGAAATAGGAGGAAGTACAACATTAACTCTCTCTCCTCCCGAAAGACGAGTGTCTACAATTGGATTTGCAAGATTAACTTCTCTTCCCGCTTTTCCAACTATCCGTTGTATTACATCAAACAGTTCTTCCTCTGAACTAAATCTTTTATTTACAAGCAATATGTTGCCGGCCTTTTCGATGTAGATCTCATCAAAAGAATTAATCATTATTTCACAGATGCTATCATCAGATAAAAGTTCATCTAAAACACCAAGTCCTCTTATCGAACTAAATATTTGTGATACACATTCTTCGCGATCAAAGGCTGACACTTCTTCTTTGCTATGCTTTAGAAACAAACTATTTATTAAACGTATAAGTTCTTCATCTTTTAAGCTTGGAAGAGATGAATACTCATACAGTTCTTTTTTAATCTCTTCGTACACCGAGTATTGTCACCAACTTTTCGAAACTTGCTTTATTATTTCTTCCTTCTCCAAGGCCACCAAGTTTCCCTATATCATTACTTTCAAAAAGAGACCCACTCTTTGGGTCAAAATTGTTATATAAAATGTACGTTTTTCTATTTATGTCCTCCCTAGACTCTAAAGCCACTTTTGGAATTTCGTGTAAGTATTTTTTAATTGTTTCATTTGCAAAAGTTGTACCATCAGAAACTAAAACGACCGTCGCTGCATTTATTATTGGAACAATTGAATTTTCATAATCCCAATTATTTAACGCTACACATACTCCATTACATTTTTCTCTAAGTGTGTCCACTGCTCTCCACAAGTCCTCGCCACTTTCGAAATATGGCTCAAACACCGCCATTTTGCCAAAGCCATTTTCATAGAGAAAGTGGCAGAACGAAGTGGAAGCTATTGTGGCTCCGGTATTCTCGCCACAGGGAAGGAACAAGCAAATCGGCGCATATGATTTTTGCGATTCGACATTTCCGCCGCCCTGGCCAGAAATGCCATCATCACACCTGCAGTATTTACATATGACCTCATACCACTCTTCCACGCTTCTGTATTTGCATATCGTCGGCAAAGAACAGTCTTCTTTATCTTCACGCTCGTTCGACAAGAGAACAGCCGAGCACTGCATAGGTAATGTAAAATTTGCAGTGCCTCCGACTTTGCTATCAACGAGCAAAAGATTAAGTTCAAACTTTTTTGCCGCCGTCTGTGCCGCTTTAATATTTGGGAAAACAAAGACCTCAACATCCGTATGCTTTGAACTAATCACATCTTTGAATCTTCTAACAAAAGAACTGTCGTTATCGACTATTCCAACCTTCTTTCGCATAGGTCCACTTCCCCTCTTCAAAAAACCTTATATTATATAATTCCCAGAAAACGGCAAAAACGGACGCGTTGGCTACGAAATGCTGGAAAATAATATACGAATGGTCAAAAAAAGACCCCAAGTGCTTTCACACTTGAGGTCTAATATTTATATCTTATTTTGTTTTTAAATCTTTAATTGTTAAGTAGATATTGCTTTCGATGTTTTCGTTTCCAACGATTTTTACGTCTTTGTAATTTGTTGTCATGAGAGTTTCAAAGTCTGTGTTTGTCATGTAATCAAGAATTGATGTTTTATAGTCACCAAAGTAACTACTTCCATCAACTTTCTGAACGAGGAAAATGTTTTCGTCATATGACAAAACTTTATAGGAATCAACTTCCATTTCAAGAACATCTGTGAAGAACTTCTCAGGGAATGTGTCAGAACCCTTCTTCATCGTAGAAATATTGAGCTCAGCTGCAGGCTCGCCTGTCTCCTCAGAGTACTTCTTGTTGACATCTTCAAATGTCATTTCTTCTTCTGTATCAGGATCTTCTCTACCGATGTTATCCTTAAGTTCTTTAAACTTAGAAGTTGTTGCCTTGTCTGCTTCTGCATCGCCAGTAAGGCTTGCAGTCATATACTTAAAGAAGATGTAGTTCTCGTTGAAATATGTTTTCATCTGATCCTCTGAGATTTCTTTATCACCGCCAGCACCGAAAACAGATGAAACGAGCATCTCTTTATATGCATTACTTGTCTTAATCTTTGTTACTGTCTCTTTTGAAACACCGATCTTTTCATAGTATCCACCGTAGAGGTTCCATTCCTCATCAACAGCTGCGGCAATACTTCCCTTTGCAGAACCAGAGAGCGAGAGCTCTCTATTCTTAAATTCTGTATTAACCTTTACGTATTCTGCGCAGAGCTTTTCTGCTTCTTCAATAGCGTCAGCCTTGTTTGCGTTTTCGCCGTTTGTCTTTACTTGAGTGTCGAGGAAGTATGCGAAAACACCTGCGTCGACGCCAGCATCACCAACGGTGAGTGCAACCTCATTAGTATTAATGGCTGTTTTGCCACATCCCACAAAGGAGAGGCAAAGTGCCAATATTAAAATAAGTAGTACTGATTTCCTAAGTTTCATAGTACTGCTCCTTTATATCTTAATTATTACAGCAGAATTATACTCTAATGACATAAAAAAAACAACCAGTCGAAGACTGGTTGTTTTAATTCGTGTTGGCACCGTCCTATCTTCCCAGGAGGCTGCCCTCCAAGTATTTTCGGCGATAATGAGCTTAACTACCGTGTTCGGGATGGGAACGGGTGGACCCTCATCTCCATAAGCACCAACTAGCGACAAGTGACATATTAACACAACCAATTTTAAAATGCAAGCATTATTTCAACAAATTTTAAAAAAACTTGAAAAGACGTTTTTTTGCGCTTATTATATATACATAATATAAATAGTATAGCAGAGGTGTAATAATGAAAGCTTTTAAAATTGCAGGTATTTCTTTTGGCTCAATTCTCGGTTGCGCAGCTATTGCAGCAATCGTTCTTGCCGTTTGGGCAAACAAGCCACGTGGAGTAAAAATTGATATCGCAAAACTTAATTCTGCATACTAATAAATCCACCACTAACAACGGTATCACCATTATAAAATACTGCGGATTGTCCAGGAGTCACAGCTCGCTGTGGCTCCTTAAATTCTACCTTCACAGCATTATTCCCAATTGGTGTAATGGTAGCTGGAACTCGTGGAGCTCTAAAACGAATTTTAACATCGAGTTCAACTTCGCTCTCGATTGGCTCGCTCAAGTTTTCCACAATAAACTCCATACTTTGTTGATAACCATTAGGCGCTAAAACGACTTCGTTTGTTTTGGCGTTTATTCTCGTTACAAACATCGGCTCGCCAAAGGCACCGAGGCCCTTTCTCTGCCCGATTGTATAATTCACTATTCCCTTGTGCTCACCAATCTTCTCACCGGATAAATTTACAAAACTACCTGGCACAGATTCAACGCCTGCATAGTCCTTTAAGAACTTAACATAGTCATCGTCTGGCACAAAGCAAATTTCCTGGCTATCAGATTTCTCTGCAACTGGTAAATTATACTTTCTTGCAAGTTCTCTTGTATCAGCCTTTTCCATATCAGCCATTGGGAATAAAACATGGGCGAGTTGATGCTGAGAAAGTCTATATAGGAAGTAACTTTGATCTTTTGCGCTGTCAGCTGCCTTAAGTTCAAAGCAACCTTCTACTTCTTCTATCTTTGCATAATGGCCCGTTGCGAGGAAATCTGCTCCCATTTCGAGTGATTTTTCAAGCATGATGCCAAATTTTATCTTTTCATTACAAACAATACACGGATTCGGTGTGCGGCCCGTTCTATATTCTGAAACAAAGTTGGAAATTACGTTTTCTGCGAACTCTTTTCGCATATCAAGAACGTGAAGAGGAATACCTAAAACATCTGCAACAGCCTGCGCATCCGAAATTCCTTCTTTTTCCTGATTTTCAGTCAAAATAAGGGATATACCCTCCACTTTATATCCTTTTTCAAGTAAAATAGCTGCTGCAACGGATGAATCTACTCCACCACTCATGCCAACAAATACCTTTTTTTGCACGTTCCGCACCTCCTTCTTTTGATGTAATAGAGAATTGTATCATAAAGACCATACATATGCAATAAAATTCCTTGCATTTATATGTAAAAATAATATATAATAATTTTGTATATATTTACTTTAATTTGTTTAATGGGGGAATTATCTTGTCGGCTGATTTACATTGTCATACCCGACTCTCCGACGGCTCACTTGGTATCGAGGATTTGATCCTCCTTGCTCAGCGTAGTGGCATTGACACGATTGCAATCACTGATCACGATTGCTTAGCCGGTACTGTCAGGGGAAAAATTATTGGTGAGCGCCATAACGTAAACGTTATTCCAGGCGTTGAACTATCTGCATTTGATACAGAACATAAAAAACGCGTCCACATTCTTTGCTATCTTGCAGAGAATCCTGACCGCCTCGAAGGTCTTTGCAAGAGAACTTCTCTCGCGCGCAGAAAAGCTAGCCAGCTTATGATGGTAAAAGCTTCTCAGCGTTATCCAATCGCATCTGACCTAGTTATCAAATGTGCAGCTGGTTCCACCAACATCTACAAACAACATATTATGCATGCACTTATGGAGTGTGGCTACACAACTGGAATCTTTGGCGAACTTTATGAAGATCTCTTCTCATCAAAGAGTGAAAATAATATCCTTGTAATTCCTACCTACCCTACTCCACTCGAAGTTGTTGAAGCTATTCATGAGGCAGGCGGTATCGCAGTTCTTGCACATCCTGGTTTCTATGATAACTTTGACATTATCGATGACTTAATTAAAAATGGTCTCGATGGTATTGAAGTATGGCACCCAGAAAACAATGAAGAACAAACTGAAGAACTCATCAAGATTTGTAAGAAGAATGGTCTTCTCATGACAGGTGGTTCTGATTTCCATGGAATGTATAACGCAAAAGTAACTCACATCGGCGACTATACAACACCAGATGAAAATCTCGCTGCTCTCCTTGCTTATCAAGCAAAGCAGAGACGCGCAAAGAAAAAGGCTGAAAAAGCAGCAGCTGCTGCCGCTGAAGAAAAAGCCAAATAAACAAAAGGGGATTCCTGTGTTTTATAAAGAAGATAGCGACATAAAAATCTTTGATCCTTCAAAGAAAAAAGAGCAGTCTGGTGACATGCTTTCCTATGTTGAAGGCATGGCTCACGATAGACAGAATGGCAACGTTGATAAGGCCAAAGAATTAGGAGTTAACATTGCCCTCTCAATCTATGATGAAGACCAGCCTTCAAAACTGAGCGATGAAATCTTTCTCTCAGCAGAAATTTTTCCTCAGCTCTGTGCTCTTATGCTTTTCTCTACTGAGGCAGCGCTAAACTATTATCTTCCTTCACAGCAACTCTCCGCCATTGCAATCAATGCTCTCCATGAAGTGATGTCAAGAAACAACCTTCCTATCTACGAAGAGATTAAAGAAGGACCTGCTTTTTCTTTCTATTTCTTAAACGTTAGAAAAGGTGGCAATGACATTCCACACGACATAGGTAAGGCTTTTGCAATGCTCTGCAACAGAGCAAATGACTCGGCTTTTATCGAGGAAGGCGCACGTCTCTATGCCCTTGTTTTGGATGATATTCAAAAGCAGATTGCAGAGATTAAATTTGAGAACTAAAAAGATAATTTGAGGTTTGTCAAAAATTTGACAAACCTCTTTTTTTATGTATAATCTTAATGTATTTTACATACCATTAAAAAATATTTGAAAGGGGTTTTGACACATGAACTATACAAATGAAGTTGAAAACATGTGCGTAGTCGCTAAGGGACCAAACCACGGTCCAGCTCCTATCCCTGAAGAGGGAAAATGGATCAAAGCATATGAGATCAAAGACATCTCTGCTTTCACACACGGTGTAGGTTGGTGTGCACCACAGCAGGGTGCTTGCAAGCTCTCACTTAACGTTAAAAACGGTATTATCGAAGAAGCTCTCGTAGAGACAATCGGTTGCTCAGGTATGACTCACTCAGCTGCAATGGCCGCTGAAATTCTCCCTGGTAAGACAATCCTTGAGGCTCTCAACACAGACCTTGTTTGCGATGCAATCAACTGTGCAATGAGAGAACTCTTCCTCCAGATAGTATATGGCCGCTCACAGTCTGCATTCTCAGATGACGGTCTTTCAGTAGGCGCTGGTCTTGAGGATCTTGGTAAGGGCCTTCGCTCACAGGTTGGTACTATGTACGGTACAAAACTTAAGGGCGTTCGTTACCTTGAGATGGCTGAAGGTTATGTAACAAGAATCGGTCTTGATAAAGATGATCAGGTTATCGGTTATGAATTCGTATCTCTCGGCAAGATGACAGACTTCATCAAGAAGGGTGACACACCAAACGAAGCTTACGAAAAGGCAATGGGCTCATACGGCAGATTCGCAGATGCCGTTAAGTACATTGACCCACGTAAAGAATAATAGAAGGAGGATTTTAAAATGGCACTTTTTGAAAGCTATGAGCGCCGCGTTGACAAAATCAACGGCGTAATCAAAGAATATGGCATTAGCTCTATTGAAGAATGCAAAGAAATCACTCTTTCTAAGGGCATTGACATTGACAAGATCGTAAGAGAAACACAGCCAATCTGCTTCGAAAATGCAGTTTGGGCTTACACAGTAGGTGCAGCAATCGCTATTAAAAAGGGCGACACAAAAGCTGCTGACGCTGCTGCTGATATAGGCATTGGCCTTCAGAGTTTCTGTATTCCTGGTTCAGTTGCTGACAACCGTAAGGTTGGTCTTGGCCACGGTAACCTCGGTAAGATGCTTCTCTCTGAAGAAACTGAGTGCTTCTGCTTCCTCGCTGGTCACGAATCATTCGCAGCTGCTGAGGGCGCAATCAAAATCGCACTTAATGCAAACAAAGTTAGAACAAAACCTCTTAAAGTTATATTAAACGGTCTTGGCAAAGACGCCGCAATGATTATCTCAAGAATCAACGGCTTCACATATTGTCAGACAGAGTTTGATCCTTACACAGAAACAGTTAAGGTTGTAAAAGAAATCGCTTATTCAGACGGCGACCGTGCAAAGGTACGTTGCTATGGTGCTGATAATGTTCCAGAGGGCGTTGCAATCATGCGTCTTGAGAATGTTGGCGTTTCTATCACAGGTAACTCAACTAACCCAACAAGATTCCAGCATCCAGTAGCTGGTACATATAAAAAATGGTGCGTAGAGAATGGTGTTTCTTACTTCTCAGTAGCATCAGGTGGCGGCACAGGCCGTACACTCCACCCAGATAACATGGCAGCAGGTCCTGCTTCTTATGGTATGACAGATACTATGGGTCGTATGCACTCTGATGCTCAGTTCGCTGGTTCATCTTCAGTTCCTGCTCATGTAGAAATGATGGGACTTATCGGTATGGGTAACAACCCAATGGTAGGCGCAACAGTTGCATGTGCAGTAGCAATTGAAGAAGCAATGAAATAAGGTTTGATAAGGCATAAAGGAGGTCACGTAATGACTTATTTACTCTTTAATCCACTTTCAAACAATAGCCAGGGCGAGAGCGATGCAAAAGCTTGGGCTGAGGCGAACAATGTGAGCCCAGAATTCACAAGCGTTATCGGTCTCGACTATAAAGACTTCTTCGGAAAACTCGCCGCTGATGACGAAGTCATCCTTGCCGGCGGTGACGGAACAGTAAACAGATTTGCAAATGATGTTTATGGTCTTCCTATCAGCAACCCACTTTATCTCGTAAAGTGTGGTACTGGTAATGACTTCTACAAAGATGTCGAGGAATACGAAGTAGATGGCAAAATCGACCTTCTTCCATTCATCAAGAGATTACCTCTTGTTTCAGTCAACGGAATCCAGCAGAGATTCTTAAACGGCGTTGGTTTCGGCGTTGATGGTGATACATGCCTCATCGGCGATGAAATCAGAGAGAAGGATCCAGGCGCAGATATCAACTACTCCGGTATCGCAATTAAGCATCTTCTCACAAAGTTCCAGCCAAAGCACGCAACTGTTGAGGTTGACGGTGAAGTAACTGAGATTGACCACGTTTGGATTGCATCTGCAATGAACGGCAGATACTATGGTGGTGGCATGATGGCTGCTCCAGAGCAAAACCGTCTCAACGAAGATGGCACTTGCACAGTTACAGTATTCTCAAGTGTTGGTAGACTTCCAACCCTCCTTCGCTTCCCTACTTTCTCAGGTGGTAAGCACGAAGGAAAGAAGTTTCTCATCAAGTTCACTGGTAAACACATCAAGGTAACATTCGATGCTCCTTGTGCACTCCAAATTGATGGCGAAACAGTTAAGGATGTTTCAACATACTCAGTTGATTGTGACTAATAAATAAAAAAAGACCCCGTGGTGAACTGAACCACGGGGTTTTTCTTTTTCTTTAGTTTTCTTCTACACTATAAGCTTCGCAATAGAATCTATAATAATTTTCAAATGTTGAAAGAAGAAGTTCACGAGTTGCGCCCTCGCTCATTGAAATACAGTAGTTAGTCTTATTGTTTTCATCATACCAGGAAGCTACGCCTGCACCCTCATCTTCGTTGATTTGGATGTGACAACCATACTTGCTGTCATCGTTAAGCTTGTCATTCTCTTTATCGTATGACCACTCATAATACATGCCTGCAATATCCTGCTCTGGACCTTTTGCATATCTAAAACAGTATTCATGATCAAAACGAATGAAATTAATCTGCGCAATTTCTAAAGTATCTTCTGAGATCGATGCAATCTTAAAGAAATGTGAATCCTCCGCACCATCAGGAAGATAGTAAGCATAAAAGATATTCTCAAATTCCTCTTCTGTGAGTTCAGTCATTGGATTTGGAACACCATTCATTCCCTCGTTCTTTGTTGTCTGCTCCCCTTCTCCATTGCTTGGGACTTTGGTACAAGCGGATAAAGTAAGAACAAGAGCAAAACAAAGAATTATTGCTAATATCTTTTTCATAATATCACCTTTCTTTAATATAGTCTCAATACTAAAGACGGAATTAATCCAAGATTATTGCAAACTAAACATTTTCTTCTCGAAGATCAATGAGTAGTTCTTTTCTATTTGTCTCAAGATGAGTAAGTTTTACGCCAGCAGCCTCGAGCATTTTACGTGACGCCTTTGTAAGTGGAGTATCTGCATATTTATCTGAGAGATAAACAACTTCAGAAATACCACTTTGGATAATTGCCTTTGCACATTCGTTACAAGGGAAAAGAGCTACATATACTTTGCAACCATGAAGGTCTCCACCGGCATTATTTAAAATTGCATTAAGTTCTGCATGACAAACATATGGGTATTTTGTATCTGTCTCACATTCAGCCTTACGCTCCCAAGGGAAATCCTCATCTGAGCATCCGCAAGGAAATCCGTTATAACCAACAGACATAATCTTATTATTCTTATTTACGATACAGGCACCTACCTGTGTGTTTGGATCCTTAGATCTCATAGCTGAGAGCATTGCAACTCCCATAAAGTATTCATCCCAAGAAATATAATCTTCTCTTTTTGGCACTTAGAAATCCTCCTGTCAAAACTTAAGATGCAAAATCAAGTGCAGATTTTCTATCATCTGCAAGTTTAATATTCGTCTCGCCATAAAGCATAGTTTGAAGTTCCTGAGCAGCAGCCTCAAAATCGCAGACCCAAATCCACTGACTTCCAGCCCAACCAGCTTTACAGAGTTTCTCTGTAGGCATCGGTGTCTGCTTGATGTCATATTTGAGCCAACCACCAGCTACTGCTGAACTTGCTGTTGCAAGTATCTCACTATTACTCATACCTGTACTGATGTATGGAAGTACAGAGTTAATACAATTATTAACCTGTGAAAGATTAGCATTTTTCATGCTGGACATAATCGAAGAAATAACTCTACGCTGACGCTCAGTTCTGTTGACATCAGAATCAAGTTTTCTTATACGACAGAATGTAAGTGCCATTTCACCATCCATATGATTTGTGCCCTCCACAAAATCACGTGCTGGTGGCTTTCCAGAAAATGCCCATTCATACCATGTCTCATTGAGGAAAGCAGCTTCTTTTGCTGTTACATAAACATCCACACCACCGAGTGAATTAACTACACTCTGGAATGTGTTGTAATTTACCATTGCGTAATCATCAATCTTAATCTTGTAATCATTCTCGATAGCTTTAATAGTGTACTCAATTCCACCACCGAGAGATTTTACTGCATTAAGCTTATGATATGAAGACCCGCTCTTACCCTCATAGTAGGTATAACTATCTCTGTAAAAAGATGCCATTGTAATAACTTTAGTCTTTGTGTTAACAGAGACAAGCATCATAGTATCAGTACATCCACTGACTGGATCAAGGCCGACAAGGAGTATATTCTTTATGTCCTTGTCGGACATTTTTTCAACTTTATTAGTAGACCATTTCTTCAAAACACCGTTTAAAGAACTTGCATTCTTGTCATCGCCAAAATCGAGTTCTTCCTCAACTTTACCGACTGGTTCATCAGTCTTTGTGCCTACCATTCTAAGCTTTGACCAAATAAAGATCCCAACAACAAGAAGAATTAGAACTAAAAGTGCAGCAATAATAATCACTGTCTTTTGCTTCTTTGATCTCCTCTTCCACCAGAGTTTAAAAGATTTGTTCTTTGACTTTCTTGGTGGTCTACTTGGAGTCTTTTTCTGATACTTTTGTCTAGGAGCGCTACTTGTTGGAGCCTTCTTTTTTGGAGCGCTCTTTGTATTCTTGGCAATTGCCCTGTCGACGCTCTTTTTTTGAGCGCCGGCAGCATGCCTTGGTTGATAATTATCTTTTGACATTATTCTTCCTCAGCTGTCTCTTCAGTTTCAACAACTTCTGCAGTTTCTGTAGGTTCTACAGTTCCGTCCTCATTCTCTTTTGAATCAGTAACGATATCCTGTTTCTCCCACTCCTCACGAACAACTGCAAGTGTGATTACCTTGTCCTCATCCTCTTTAATACGCATAACCTTAACGCCCTTTGCAGGTCTAGTTACGCAGTTGATTTCCTCAGACTCGATACGAATAATAACACCATTTGCTGAAATCATGATAAGGTCATCCTCTGGTTCAACCATACGGATAGCTGCAACCTTACCAAACTTATCTACTCTATAGTTCAAAAGACCTGAACCGCCACGCTTCTGTATCTTATAATCTGATGGTACTGAGCGACGGCCGAAACCAGTCTCAGAAACTGTAAGTACTGTTGCTGCTTCGTTGATTACATCAAAACCAACAACATAGTCGTCCTTCTTCTTAAATGAGATAGACTTAACACCACGAGCAGTTCTGCCGAGCTCACGAGCGTCTGTCTCATGGAAGCGGATTGACATACCTTCGTGTGTTGCAACGAGAAGGTCATCGTTACCGGATGTAAGTTTAACCCATGAAAGTTCATCATCGTCATCAAGATTGATAGCGATAAGACCGGACTTTCTAACATTCTTATAAGAAACAAGAGGAGTACGCTTGATAATACCCTTCTTCGTCATCATACATATGTACTCTTCACCCTCAACCTCAGGTACCTGGAGCATAGAAGTTACGCGCTCACCTGGCATAAGTGGAAGTACATTTACAATGTTTGTACCCTTTGCCTGACGTGATGCCTCTGGAACTTCATAACCCTTAAGTCTGTATGTTCTACCAAGATTTGTGAAGAACATTACGAAGTCATGAGTTGAGCATGTGAACATTGTTGATGTAACGTCGTCTTCCTTCTGAGTCATACCAGAAATACCACGGCCACCGCGGTGCTGAACTGAGTACTCAGTGGTTGGCATACGCTTGATGTATCCCATCTCTGTGAGTGTAAATACACAGTTTTCTTCAGGGATAAGGTCCTCAATGTCAACTTCACCTGAAACATTACAGATTTCTGTGCGGCGCTCGTCGCCGAACTTGTCTGCAATTGCCTGTGATTCCTCTTTGATGAGATTCATAAGCTTGCTTTCATCAGCGAGAAGTTCTTCATATTCAGCAATTCTCTGATGGATAGAATCGAGTTCATCCATAATCTTCTGAATTTCAAGACCAGCAAGCTGACCAAGACGGAAAGCTACAATAGCAGCTGCCTGTGGATCATCGAATCCGAATTTTTCCATAAGAGCAACCTTAGCTTCTGCCTGGCCACCCTTACAAGCACGGATTGTTGCGATAATGTCATCAACAATATCGATTGCACGAGCAAGACCCTCTAAGATATGAGCTCTCTCCTGTGCCTTGTTGAGTTCGAACTTTGTTCTACGAGTTACGATATCCTTCTGGAAATTGATGAACTCGGTGAGATATTCCTTAAGTGTCAAAATCTTTGGCTGACCATCAACAATACAGAGATTGATTACACCGAAAGATGACTGAAGCTGTGTGTACTGGAAGAGCTGATTTAAAATTACGTTAGGATTTGCATCGCGCTTGATATCGATTGAGATATACATACCACTCATTGATGAGTAGTCGTTTACGTCTGCGATACCTTCGACTCTCTTCTCCTTAACGAGATCAGCAATTGATTCGATGAGACGAGACTTATTTACACCATATGGAATCTCAGTAACCTTAATCTCGTAGCGACCATTTGCCTTCTCTACGATTTCAGTTCTTGCACGAACAACAATCTTGCCACGGCCGGTCGCATATGCTGCACGAATTCCGGAACGACCCATGATAATACCAGCAGTTGGGAAGTCAGGACCTGGAATATGGTCCATAAGTTCTGCAACTTCAATATCAGGGTTGTCGATTAAAGCACACATACCATCAATAACTTCTTTGAGGTTGTGTGGCGGGATATTTGTTGCCATACCTACGGCGATACCCATTGAACCATTTACAAGAAGATTTGGAAAACGAACTGGTAAAACTGTAGGTTCTTTGAGACGATCATCGTAGTTTGGGATAAAATCAACTGTGTCCTTATCGATGTCAGACATCATCTTTACAGAGAGCTTTGACATACGGGACTCTGTATAACGGTAAGCAGCTGGTGGGTCACCATCGATAGAACCGAAGTTACCGTGACCATCAACGAGTGTATAACGCATTGAGAAATCTTGAGCAAGACGAACCATTGCGTCATAAACTGAAGCATCACCGTGTGGATGATATCTACCAAGTACTGCACCAACTGTGTCGGCGCACTTTCTATATGGCTTATCAGGTGTTAAGCCATTTTCATGCATTGTATAAACGATTCTTCTGTGTACTGGCTTTAGACCATCACGTACATCTGGAAGAGCACGTTCAATAATTACTGACATTGAGTAAGTGAGGAATGAATTTCTCATCTCGCTATCAAGATCAGCTTTAATAACTCTGGAATTCGCAAGTCCGTCACGGAAAGCTTGTTCCTTCTGCTTTTGCATCTCTGCAGAAACTTTAGCCATTATTCATTCCCCTCCTTTATACATCAAGATTTTGAACGTACTTAGCGTTCTTTTCGATAAATTCACGTCTTGGTTCAACCTTGTCGCCCATCAAAATTGAGAATGTCTCATCGGCGATCATTGCGTCCTCAAGATGAATCTGTTTAATAATACGAGTGTTAGGGTCCATAGTTGTTTCCCAGAGCTGTTCAGGGTCCATTTCACCAAGACCTTTGTATCGCTGAATGTCGCAGTTACCTTCGAATTCGGCGATTTTTTCATCTCTCTCCTCGTCGGAGAAAGCATATGCAAATTTCTTACCCTTAGATACCTTATAAAGTGGTGGGCATGCGATATATACATGACCCTCTGTAATAAGTTCACGCATATAGCGGAAGAAGAAAGTAAGAAGAAGTGTCTGAATGTGAGCACCGTCGACGTCGGCATCGGACATGATTACGACTTTGTCATAACGGAGTTTGTTTATGTCAAAGTCCTCGCCGATTCCGGTGCCGAGAGCTGAAACGACAGGAGTAAGTTTGTCGTTTCCGATTACTCGGTCAAGTCTTGCCTTCTCAACGTTTAAGCATTTACCCCACATTGGAAGAATTGCCTGATATCGAACCTCACGGCCGAGCTTCGCAGAACCACCTGCAGAGTCACCCTCTACAAGGTAGATTTCTGTCATCTCTGCACTCTTTTCGAGGCAGTCGGCAAGTTTTCCTGGAAGTGAGTTGCCCTCGAGAGCTGACTTGCGGCGAGCGAGGTCGCGGGCCTTACGTGCTGCTTCACGAGCACGAGAAGCTTCAAGTGCCTTATTGAAGATACCCTTTGCAACTGCTGGGTTCTCTTCGAAATATTCCATCAACTTATCATAAACAGTCTTTGAAACAAGTGGAGTCATCTCAGTGTTACCGAGTTTACCCTTTGTCTGTCCCTCAAATTCTGCCTCTGTAAGTTTTACGGAGATAACTGCGATAAGACCTTCACGGACATCATCACCGGAGAGCTTCTTATCACTGTCCTTTAAAATATTGTATTTCTTACCATAGTCGTTGAATACACGGGTGAGTGCAGTTTTGAAACCTGCCTCATGTGTACCACCGTCGATAGTACGAACATTATTTGCATAAGAATAGAGGATCTCATTGTAACTGTCGTTGTACATGAGAGAGATATCTACTTCTCTATCACCCTTAACAGCGTTGAATGAAATTGGTTCTTCATGAAGAGGAGTGAAGCCACGTTTATTATTGATAAAGTTTACGAATTCAGTGATACCACCTTCGTAGCAGTAAACTTCTGGTTCAGGACGCTCAGGATTCTCACGGAGGTCGGTGAGAGTAATCTTAAGACCTGCATTAAGGAAAGCCTGCTCACGAAGACGTTTCTCAAGTGTGTCAAACTCATAGTGAGTTGTCTCTTGGAAAATCTCTGGATTTGCTTTGAATCTAATTGTTGTACCTGTTTCCTTAGTGTCGCCAATAACCTTGAGTGGAGCTACTGGGTCACCAATCTCAAAACGCATTGCGTGGATGTGTCCTTCCTGACGAACCTCAACCTCAAACCAAGTTGAAAGTGCGTTTACAACAGAAGAACCTACACCATGAAGACCACCGGATACTTTGTAACCGGAACCACCAAACTTACCACCTGCGTGGAGAATTGTAAGTACAACTTCTACGGAAGATTTACCGTATTTCTCGTTGATACCAACAGGAATACCACGACCATTATCGATTACTTCGATAACATCGTCAGGGAGCATATTTACTTCAATATGTGTACAATAACCGGCCAATGCCTCATCGATTGAGTTGTCGACAATTTCATAAACCAAGTGGTGAAGACCCTTTGGTCCAGTTGAACCGATGTACATACCTGGGCGCTTTCTTACAGCTTCAAGTCCCTCAAGAACCTGGATCTGATCAGCACCATACTCTCCTTCTACAAGAGTATCCATGGCCTCAACATCATCGAAGTCTCCAATCTGTGCCTCGAGCTCAGCCTCTTTCTGTGCCGCTGCCTCCTCTTTTGAGAGCGCAGCCTTTTCCTCTTCGGAAATTTCCTCTTCTAAAACTTCCGTTTCGAGAACTTCGTTTTCAATGCTCAAAACTTAAAACCTCCATCTATGTTCTGTGAAAAACGTTTTACTAATGTCTGCGGAGCGAGCTGTGAGATATATACAGTCTCTTCTCCATTTTTTTCTTTGCATACAATAAATGATTTAGGTAATTCAAGTGATACATTTACGACTCTCCCTTTTTTTGTAGCCTCGGAGAGGTAGTTTCGCGTATGCTTCGAAACTGTCGTGTTATCAATATCAAATATTCCAACAATGTCATCAGTTTTTATAACTGTGTACTGTCCTAAGTGGAGGAACATAATGTGCCCTCCTTAATCTCAAAGATCTTTCCGGTCTTTGATTTCAAAATGGAGGAAGGATCACAACATGTGATAAATACCTGCCATCCATCAATATGATTAAGTATGTAGTCCTGTCGACTTGCGTCGAGCTCACTCATAACATCATCAAGAAAAGCAACTGGCTGTTTACCGGTTATTTTTTTAATAACTGCAGCCTCTGATAATTTAAGAGACAAAGCACATGAACGTTGCTGTCCTTGGGAACCAAAACTCTTAACTGGAAGACCATCGAGTGTTATCAAAATGTCGTCCCTATGAGGTCCGATGGATGTTGACCCGCTCAAAATATCTTCTTTTCTTGCAGCTTTTATTGCCTTCAAAATTTCCTTTTCAAGTTCTTCGACATCATCATTTTCTATGGCAATCACGGAGTCATATGAAATGCCAATTTTTTCTTTTCCACTTGATATGCCGGAATAAATATCTGTAAGGAAAGGCTCAAGTTCACGTAAGTAACGCAGACGTTGAGTTATTATTACGGCGCTGTACTGTGCAAGTCGTTCGTCCCAAATATCGAGTGTCCCAAGAAGTTCACTGTGATAACTGACGTCTTTGAGGAGCGCATTGCGCTGCTCAAGAATTTTATTAAAGTCAGTTAGCACGTTGCTGTACTTCGGACGAAGTTGGCACAGCGCCTGATTTATAAACTTTCGTCTCTCGACTGGACCACCTTTTACAAGATTCAAATGTTGCGGAGCAAATATAATTCCTAGAAATTCTCCAAAGAAAATACTCGATGAATTGTTTTCTACGCCATCAAGAATTGCTTTTTTCTTTTTACTAAGTAAAATTTCCGCAGAATGGTCCCTTTTTTCATCAGAAAAGGTCATAGACAATTTAGAAAAGTCTTTTGAAACTAAATTATCATCAAAAAGGATCATTTCCTTCTCTTTTGAACCTCTAAATGAGCGGCATCCTGTAAAAAGCCAAAGTGCTTCAAGTAGATTTGTCTTTCCCTGTGCATTTTCTCCGTAAATAATATTTACAGTGTCACAAGGCTCTATTTTTATATTCTCTATATTTCTGAAATTTTGAATTTCTAGAGAATTAACTTTCATCTACTTCTATCCTTAATTAATTATTTTTAATCAAAAAAGTGGTGCCCTCATATTCAAAAGTATCACCATCATAAAGTTTCTTTCGAAGAACATCATTTTCTTTTCCATTAACTTTAGTAAGACCTTCTTTAACCAAGATTTTTGCTTGGCCACCAGTACTAACAATTCCAGTAAGTTTCATAGCTGCATCTAAAGTAATATATTCGGTATTAATAAATACTGTTTCTTTATTATTTGCAACTTTATTTTTTACTTTAACTGTAATTTTCATAAATAAATTAGCCTTCGTTCTTAAGTCTTACAGGAAGAACAAGGAATAAGAAATTATCTCCCTCTGGTGGAACAATTGTAATTGGAGAAAGAGGACCATTTAATGTGATCTTAACATTGTCAATTGTGCATGCTTTAAGAGCGTCAAGAAGAAAAACATTATTAAATCCTATTTCTACTCTATTGCCCTCTGTTTTACAAGCAAGTTTATCGTTTGCTGTACCAAGACTTGTAACTGTAGAAATCTTAATTGTATCCTCATCAAATACACAACGGAGAGGACTCTTAAGTCTATCTGTAATAAGAAGACTTGTGCGCTCAATACTATCTACAAAAGTCTTAACATTTACATTTACTTCTGTTGTAAGACTCTTTGGAATTGCAGCATTGTAATCAAGAAAATCTCCATCAAGAAGACGGGAAATAATGCTATAATTACCAACCTCAAAAATAATATGACGCTTTGCAATATTCATTGAAATAACTTCACAATTATCAATGAGTTTAATTACTTCATTAAGCGTCTTTGCTGGAACGATAAATGACATATCATCGCCAGTATATTTAATCTGCTCAGTTCTAATTGCAAGACGGAAACCATCAACAGCAATAAGTCTGATCTGACCACGAGTAATTTCAAATTTAATACCTGTGTGAACAATCTTTGTATCATTCTTTGATACTGCAAAAATTGTCTGACGAACCATATCCTCAAGAATGTTACTCTCAACGATAATTGGATATCCACCAGTTACCTGAGGAAGTTCTGGATATTCCTCTGCTGCAATACCAACAATCTTATATTCAACTTCGCCACAACTAATTACACAAAGTTGACGTCCATCAGCCTCAATTCTTACTGTTTCAGCAGGAAGTTTACGAAGAATATCACAGAGAATACGAGCATTAATAATAATGCTTCCCTGCTCTTCAACTTTTGCTTCAATACTTGTGTTAATTCCTACTTCAAGATCATAACCAGTAAGCATGAGTTCATTACCAAGAGCTTTAAGATAAATACCCTCAATAGCTGGAATAGAAGTTTTAGTAGAAACTACTCTGGATACGTTTTGACACGCTTCAGATAAAAGTTCTGTGTTACAAACTATTTTCATATTGACTCCTCCAATAGTTATTTTTTATGAAAAAAATATATATTATTTTAGTAATAGTAATAG
>R26__coassemble_318_pt1 | contig 31777 bp, 26 predicted proteins | sample R26__metabat2_low_PE_056 | metagenome-assembled genome bin R26 | reverse complement strand
ACCTCCGACCTCCGGGTTATGAGCCCGACGAGCTACCAACTGCTCTACCCCGCGATATTTAAAGTGCTTGTCTATTATATGAGAGTTCATATAAAAAAGCAAGCACTTTTTAACCTGGATTTAAGATTAATTTTTTAAACTACGTACAACTCAATAAATAGAGACTAATAAATGGGCTGATGAGCTTAAGTGGCATTCTTTCAAATGCTTCTGGATAATTTCTCTTGAAGATTGCTGGCATGTTCCATGGGTTGATAGCCCAAACGATGTATCCAAGGAAGCCAAGTAAAGCTACACCAACAAATTTAAATGCGATCTTTATAATCTTTTTAATCGTATCTAACATATGTAATCTCCCTTTCATTAATTATATATAACCACCTGAATGATAGTAACATATTCGGTTTATTAAGTCAATGAAAACCAAATGCCGAGCTTTATCGGCTCGGCATTCAGTGTTATGGGTGTGAAATTGTATCTGTGGTGGTTATACAACTTCGATATATAAAGCGTAATGGGAGACTCTACGCTTTTAGTACAAAATGAAAGGACTCCTTTGCGTATCTGCAAAGGAGCCCCTAAAACACATCCATAACAAAGATGTTTAAGACTTTGTTTCGTTCCCCTTTTCAAATACGGAAGGCAAGCTCGTTTCCAAGCTAACCCTGTTCAGCTGCCATAGCTTTTAGCCTTAGGTCCACTGACTCGGAGTAATATTAAGTTCACTAGTATTTTGCCATAGATTGATATCTATGTCAATTGTTTTTAGAAACTGATTCCCTTGAACATGCTAGCAGATGATGAGTAGTCAGGTTCTGAGCCGTCATCTGTTGGAACATTGTCAGCTGGCTCTGCAGGAGCAGCGAGTGTGATCTTTTCCTTCTTAGGAATAGCAACTACTGACTTGTCCTTCTTTGACTTCTTTGACTTCTTCTCATCAAGTGTGAATTTATCAGCTTCGGCAACAGCCTTGTCAGCCTCTGACTCTACGAGTGAAAGAGAAGCTTCATATCCATTTGCTACACGCTCTTCGTAGATCTTCTTAGCCTGATTCTTACGAGCGTTCTGCTTTTTCTTTTCAAGAGTTTTCTTATCTTTTTCGAGCTGCTTCTGCTCCTTCTTGAGAGCATCAAGCTCAGCTTTCTTTGCCTGAGCTGCTGGCATACCAGCTGCGTGCTTTGCTTTTGCGTTCTCAATGGCTTTGCTTGCAGCCTCTGAGCCTTTAGTAAAAACGAAAGGTGTAACAGCTGTGATACCAATGATAGCACCTGTTACTGCAGCACTAATAGCAGCAGCTGCTGCTACAATAATAGTCTGCTTTCTTGAGTCGCGTCCTTTCATATAATTATCCCCTTAATCAAAAATACGCAAATATAATACATAATTTTGGGAGTGGTGTCAACGTTCAAAGGGTGTACAAAAAACAAAAATTATGATAAAATTACTCAGTTATTTTTACAAGGAGGAAAGCTATGGCTGACATACTTAGATGCAACCACTTGAAAAAGCAGTATGGTAGCTTTACCGCCCTTAAGGGAATCAATCTTGAACTCCCTGAAGGAAAGGTTATCGGACTTCTCGGTCCTAACGGCAGCGGTAAGACAACTCTCATCAAGCTTGCCAGTGGTATTCTTCTTCCAACTGCAGGTGAAATCACAATCAATGATATGAAGCCTGGTGTTGAAACAAAGAAACTTGTTGCCTATCTTCCAGAACGCAACTATCTTGATCTCTCAAAGAAGATTGACAAACAAATAAAATTCATGGCCGATTTCTACAAGGACTTCAATAAAGATAGAGCATATGAGATGCTCGATCGCCTTGATATCGACCCTAAGCGTCCTTTGAAGGATTTATCAAAGGGTAACCGCGAGAAGGTACAGCTCATACTTGTTATGAGCCGTGACGCAAAACTCTACCTTCTCGACGAACCAATCGGCGGTGTCGATCCTGCAGCAAGAGACTATATTCTTGAGACAATCATCGACAACCACCCAGCAGATTCAACTGTACTCATCTCAACACACCTTATCGCTGATGTTGAACCAGTACTTGATGAATTTATATTCATCCGTGAGGGCGAAATTTTAATGCATGACAACGTTGAAACAGTCAAAGCCGATGGCAAGACTGTCGACGGCCTCTTCAGGGAGGTGTTCAGATGTTAGGCAAACTTACAAAGCACGAGTTCCTCGCATGTGGACGCGTTGCTCTTCCAACATATATTGCAATGCTTGTACTCGCAGCTATTGGACGTTTTCTCACTTGGCTCACAAGCCGTCAGTATTTGATTGATAACGTTCCAACAACATTTGTAAAGATTATAAAAATTCTTTCATCACTCATCTCAACAGTTTACACAATTGCCTTTGTGGCACTAATTGTTTTGACATTGGTATTCCTTGTATACCGATTCTACAAGAACTTCTTCACAGATGAGGGCTACCTCATGATGACACTTCCAGTCCGTCCTGTTAGCCTTATCACATCAAAGATGTTCAACTCCTGGATATTCATCCTCTTCAGTGCTATCATTGCAATTGGTTCTCTTTACATCACTCTTGGTCACTACGACCAGCTTATGGATCTCTTCGGAACGATGTTTGACTCCATAAAGGATGTAATCAACCGCGAAGGCGACTATCTCCGTGATGAGCTCGGTGTTCCACTCTGGGTATTTGGAGTTGAGCTCGTTCTCTTCTTCTTCCTTCTCATCACAAGATATGTACTCTCCTGGTACACAGCAGTAGGATTTGGAATGCTCCTCTCAAAGAAGCACAAGATTCTCGGTACAATCATCGCATATATCATCCTTGATATTGCATCATATGTTTTAATCGGTATCTTCCTTGCAATAGCAACAAGCATTCTTCCAAATTACTATGAGATTTTAGCTTCAAGTGGAGGCAAGGCCCTTCAGATCACAGTTATTGGTAACTCAATCATTAACCTCCTTCTCGGTGGTCTCCTCTTCTGGTTCACAAGCTACATCATGAAGCACAAATTGAACCTCGACTAAAAGCAAAAGGCTCCCTTTTCGGGAGCCTTTATTTTATTTCTCTGCCACAGCAAGAATCATAAGTGCATGTTTCAAAGTTTTTATTGTATCTATTGGGTTATCAACCTTGACGGACACATATGGTCGTCCACTTCCTGAAACTAATATCTTACCCTTCATAGCCTCATTTAAGCGTCCTACTGAGCGCATGTTGATGTTGTCCCAGTAGAGGATTAAATTGTCTCCACGCTGGCCTATCTCGTAGATGCCAAGGGAAGCTGCTGTGTTACGAAGTAAGGATACTTCGATAAGTCCGAGGACGGCCTGAGGTGGGTCACCGAAGCGGTCGATAAGCTCGTCGGTGACATCCATGGCGTCCTCGCTGGTGCGAATATCCGCAATTCTTCTATAGATTGCAAGACGATGTGGAACACTTTCGATGTATGAGTCTGGTATGTGAGCATTGATTTGAATATCGATGAGACATTCCTTCTTCTCCTCAACAGGTGCACCTGCCTGCTCTCCCTTGAGTTCTGCGACAGCATCGCCGAGAATCTTTAAGTACATATCATATCCGACTGCTTCCATATGTCCGTGTTGCTGAGCACCGAGAAGGGAGCCCGCTCCACGAAGTTCAAGGTCACGCATAGCGATCTTAAATCCGGAACCGAACTCTGTATACTCACGAATTGCAGTAAGTCTTCTGTACGCAATATCGGTGAGTTCCTTTCCTCCATAAAATGTGAAATAAGCAGAGGCTCTTCTTGCCGAGCGACCTATTCTACCCCTAATCTGATGGAGCTGAGAGAGACCAAAGCGGTCTGAGTTCTCAATGATGAGGGTATTGGCATTAGGTACATCTACACCCGTCTCAATGATTGTTGTACATACGAGAACATCAATCTCACCCTCAACAAGTTGCCTCCAGACATCTGAGAGTTGATCCTCAGTCATCTTACCGTGACCTATTCCAATCCTTGCCTCTGGGACAAGTTCATGGATTTTTGCAGCACAGCTCTGAATAGTCTCAACATTGTTGTGCATATAGTAGACCTGGCCACCACGGCGAAGTTCTTTTTCAATAGCCTGAGCTATTATACCTGGATCATATTCGAGAACATAGGTCTGTACTGGATGACGGTCGAGCGGCGCCTCCTCAATGATGGACATGTCGCGGATTCCCGTCATGGCCATATTGAGGGTCCTTGGAATCGGGGTCGCAGAGAGAGTCAGCACGTCGACATTAGGGAACTTCTCTTTAAGTTTCTCCTTCTGTGCGACGCCGAAGCGCTGCTCCTCATCGACGATAAGGAGGCCTAAATCTTTAAATTCAATATCTTTTGAGATAAGGCGGTGTGTGCCGACAACTATGTCGGTATATCCTGCCTTAATACTTTTAACTATCTTCTTCTGCTCAGATGGTGTCTTGAAACGCGAGAGCATCTCAATCTCAAATGGGAAGCCATCAAAGCGTTTGACAATTGTGTTGTAGTGTTGGAATGCAAGAATTGTTGTTGGCACAAGGATCGCGCACTGCTTACCCTCAGCAATGCACTTGAAAGCAGCTCTGAGTGCCACCTCTGTCTTTCCAAATCCAACGTCACCACAAAGAAGTCTATCCATTGGAACTGGGCGCTGCATATCCTTCTTAATCTCGTTGATACAGCGAAGCTGATCCTCTGTCTCATCATACTCAAAGCGTCTCTCAAAGTCGCTCTGCATATCAATGTCTTCGGAGAAAGCATAGCCCGGAGTTGCAAGTCGTTTGGCGTAGAGCTCTGTGAGTTCCTTCGCCATATCGTTTACTGCAGAGCGGACCTTCTGCTTTGACTTCTCCCACTCTTTACCGCCAAGGCGATTAAGTTTTACAGTCCTACTATCCTCACGTGGACCTATGTATTTTGATACAAGGTCGAGCTGAGTGACAGGAACGTAAAGCACGTCGCCCTTGGCGTATTTTATTTTGATATAGTCTTTCATAACGCCCTGAACTTCAAGGTTTTCGATACCATCAAATATACCGACACCGTGAATGTTATGGACGATATAGTCCCCTTTATGAAGTTCGTCGAGACTGTGAAATGCATTCTCATTTTTATTTCTATATCTCTTCTTTATTCCACCACTGACTTGACCGTGAGTAATGAGTTCAAAGTCGATATCTGGAATACGGAGACCACTTGAGAATGTTGTTCCAAGAATAGTAATTTTATTCTTTGGAAACTCGTTTGGTGGATATACTGCAAAATAGGCATCATATCCCTTAGCCACGAGATCCTCAGCAAGAGATTTACCACCCTTTTCTGTGCCAGCGGCAATAACTGTTGTAGCCTGCTTGTTTAGGATATCCTCGGTGAGAGCAGTGACTGTGCCATTCCAAACCGGCATCTGACCAAGGCTCAAAGTAAAGAGTTCCCTAATTGGAATATCGAAGCTACCTCTTGCAAAATTGTCGAGGTAGATTGTGTTTGAATTTTCATAGTCAGCAACAAGTTCTGAGAAAGTGATGGCGAGGTCACCGAGTTGTTTAATATAATCACCAGACTCGAGTGCCTCTTTGATTTCCTCATGGAAAATCTTGTTATATGCATTAGTCCTCTCTTTGACCGCAGCACTCTCAACTACAAAGAGCAAATCATTTGCTCCCATGTATGAGAGTGGAGTCTGGGCGAGGTCATATATTAAGTTGATATATTTGTCCTTACAGACAGTTGTTAAGTGCTCGCGAATATTCTGCGCGTCGGTGTAAAGCTTCTCCTTCACCTCTGTCCTCTTAAGCTTATTCGCAAGTTTATCTATGCTGTCCGCAAGCACCTCATCATCCTCAGAGAAAATCTCAGAGGATGGGGTTATTCTAATCTTCTCAATGTTGTCAGTTCTTCTCTGACTCTCTGTCTCAAACTCGGCCATAGTGTCAATCTCATCACCCCAGAGTTCAAGACGAACTGGTCTCTCCCTGTCAGGTGGGAAGAAGTCGATAATGCCACCGCGTACAGAGAATTGGCCCTGTCCCTCGACCTCATCTGCTCGCTTATATCCAGCTGCAGTGAGAGCAAAAACAAGATTCTCAAAGTTGACTGTTGAACCAACTTCCAAATCCACCATACGTCTCTTCAAAACATCTGCTGGTATAGTCTTTTGACATGCCGCAGAACTTGGAAGAACGATTACTTCACACTGATCCTGAAGCCAGCTTGAGAGCGCGCCCATTCTTGCTCGCTCATATTCTTTGGAACTCGTCTGATTAGAGATGAGTGTGATATCTCTTGTTGGGAAAACAAGTGCCTTAGTTCCAAAACTTATGAGGTCATCGCAGAGTTTATTTGCAGTTGCCTCATCAGGTGTAATTACAAATGCTCTCCTGTTACTTGTCAGAGTATGAATAATTAAAGCTTTGTGAATCCCTGACACGCCAAGAACACCCAAAGGGCTTATACCTTGGGTTACCGTGTCACTTATTCTCTTAAACTCTTTACTCTTTAACAGAGCCTCTCTAAAGCCGTTCATTTTTACTCCAAGACAAGACCAAAGCCCCCATTTTTTCAAATGAGGGGGGTCTTCAATTTATTCTTCGTGTTGTAGAGGTTCATTGCCTCAGCGGTTTCACCTTGAACTATTAAGTCTGCAGCAGCTGCTGCTTTCTTAATTGTCTCATTCATAAGGTCAATGTCTTCTCTTGCAAACTTGCCGAGCACATGGTCAGCAAGATCCTCATCTGGGTGAACTTTGTCACCGACACCAATCTTAATCCTCGGGAATCCGTCTGAACCTAAGTGGCTAATAATGCTCTTTAGACCATTATGTCCACCGGCAGAACCTTTACGTCTAATCCGCAAAGTTCCAGGTGCGAGATTAACATCGTCTGAGATGACAAGGATATTCTCAGGTGGAACTTTGTAGAAACGCGCCGCCTCACCTACGGCTTCACCACTCAAATTCATATACGTCTGTGGCTTCATGAGGAGCACCTTTTCGGTGCCAATCATACATGTCGCAGTCAGCGCATTAAACTTCAAGTGGTCAATCTTAACTCCGTGGTTTTCAGCCACAGCGTTGATGGCGATGAAGCCGATGTTGTGGCGCGTCTGTTCATACTCTCGACCCGGATTACCGAGGCCTACGATAATAAACATACGCTATTCCTCTATTTAACAAACTTTCTAAGTACGGTTGCGAGATCTGTTCCAATATAGTGGTAGATAATGCCAATAACCATAGCGATGAGATAGAACGCAACTATTAGAACGAGGATGCCAAGTATACTCCTGCCACCGCGTTTCTTCAAGTACTCATCGCGGTCTTCCTTGTCTTTTGCCTTATCAAGTAGCTTTGTGCAATGATTGAAATACAGGTAATTTGCAAAGATACCGCAGAGAACATCAACAAACATCTCGACATATGATGCCGCTGTGATTGCAAATGGCTGAGGCGGAAGATCCTTTTCAAATTCAGTCATTGCCTGATCCATCTGTGATGCATTTTCAAATGCCTCTGAAGTAAGTACCTGGCTGTACTTTGAGAATGAGTCCTGATAATACTCAGTAACTTCATTGAAGCAGATAAGTGGAATCAAAAAGATGAGAAGGAGTGCAAGAATTGCCGGCTTGTACATCTTTCTGTAAGCCAAGTAGAATGGGCCAAAGAAGAATGCTGCCCAGTTCCAAGAGGTCTTACGCTTTGTCTTATCAAACATCAAGAATCTTGGCATGAACTTAGGCACGTTTTTAACAACTGCTTTTGCGTAGTCGTCAACAGTGTAGTTGCCAATTTTCTCTGTGCCCTTGATCTCTCTAAAGAAAGGTTGTGAACCATCAGCTGGTCTCTCCCCAATGACGCCGTTCTTTGGCATCTCTTCCTTTGGAGTGGTCAATGGAATTACAGTAACCTCAGGCTTTTTCTTCTCTTCATTTATCTCCGGCTTATTAGGGTTCTCCCATAAGAATCCTGTGCCGTGTTTTTTCTCATTGATACAAGCGTCCATCTTCTCATAGCAGTCTCTGTGATGTGGTGTTCCACACTCAGGACAAACTACAACATCAGAGTCTCCGTCAAAGACCTGATTACAAACGGGGCAAGTAACACCATCGTATTTCATATTGTTACTCCTTTTGGTGTTGAATATCGCATTAATTATACATTATTTTCCTTTACAACCCAAGTCTTTTTTATTATAATATGAAAACGCGTGAAAGGACTGATTTTTAATGCTCCAATTCGAAGAACTTAGACTCTCTTTACTCGAGAACGAAAAGCCACTTGAGGACCTCAAAGCTGCACTAGGTCTCGACCAGATGAGAGATGAAATAAAGAGGCTTGAAGACGAGGCCGCAAAAGATGGCTTCTGGGATGATCTTGAGAACTCCCAGAAGGTACTTCAGCGCACCTCAAACCTCAAAAATAAAGTCGCATCTTACGAGACTCTTCACGGTATGTATGATGATGCTCTCGTTATGATTGAACTCGCTGATGAAGAGGAGGATGAATCCCTCTTTGATGAGTGTCAGCAGTGTGTTGATGAGTTCAAGCAGAAGCTTGATACTATGACACTTTCAACACTTCTCACAGGCGAATATGACAACAGCAATGCAATCCTTACCTTCCACGCAGGAGCAGGCGGAACAGAGGCGCAGGACTGGGCTTCAATGCTCTACCGTCTCTACAACCGTTGGGGCGAGCGTCACGGCTTCAAAGTTACGACAACCGACTACCAGGACGGTGATGAGGCCGGCCTCAAATCTGCAACAATCATCATTGAAGGTGAAAATGCCTACGGATATATGAAATCTGAGGCAGGCGTTCACCGTCTTGTACGTGTCTCTCCTTTTGATGCCGCAGGACGTCGCCACACCTCTTTCGCTGCCCTCGAAGTTATGCCAGAAATCGACGACAATATTGAAGTTGATCTTCGACCAGAGGACATCGATATGGAGGTATACAGAGCATCTGGTGCAGGTGGACAGAAAGTCAACAAAACCTCATCAGCAGTACGTCTCATCCACAAGCCAACAGGTATTGTAGTCTGCTGCCAGGTTGAGCGTTCACAGCATCAAAACCGTGAGGTTTGTATGCGTATGCTCAAGTCAAAACTCATCGAGATCAAGGAGCAACAGCACCTTGAAAAAATCGAGGACATCAAGGGTGTAAAATCTGAGATTGCCTGGGGCAACCAGATTAGAAACTACGTCTTCATGCCTTACACTCTTGCGAAAGATACAAGAACAGGCTTTGAAATGGGTAACATTAACGCAGTTATGGACGGAGATATTGATGGTTTCATCAATGCTTACTTAAAGCAAGAATCTCTTAAAAATCTTAATAAATAAAGATTGACATTAACTACGTTATTGATTATAATTTGTAAACGCGCGTTATAAAAACGTGCATTCCTTGCTCTGCACGATGCAGGTTGCAGGGCCAGAGACCATAAGGAGGTAAAAAACAATGGCAAAGAATTATGAAGCTATGCTCGTATTCTCAGTTAAGAATGGTGAAGACGCAGCAAAAGCAAACTTCGAGAAGTTTAAAGCACTTATCGAAAAGAACGGCACCATTGGTAACGTTGATGAGTGGGGTGTTCGTAAGCTCGCTTATGACATCAACTACGAGTCAGAAGGTTACTACTATGTTGTTGAGTTCTCAGCAGAACCAGAGTTCATCGCTGAGTTCGAAAGAGTCCTTGGCATCACAGATGGCGTTCTTCGTTTCCTCACAACTTCTAAGTAATCGGAGGTAACAAATATGCTTAACTGCGCAGTAATCATGGGTCGTCTTACAGCAGACCCAGAACTTCGAACAACTACTTCTGGCATCAGCGTAACAAGCTTTTCAGTAGCAGTTGACCGTTCCTATGTTAGACCTGGCGAAGAGCGTCAGACAGACTTCATCAACGTAGTAGCTTGGAGACAGACAGCTGAGTTCGTAACTCGCTATTTCCACAAGGGCTCTATGATTGCAGTTCAGGGTTCAATCCAGACTCGCAACTATGAAGACAAGACAGGCGCTAAGAGAACAGCAGTTGAAATCGTTGCTGACAACGTATCTTTCTGCGGTTCTAAGAATGAAGCAGGTACAAACGGTTTCCAGGCAGCTCCAGCTCCTGTAGACGCTCCAGCACCTTCATTCTCAACAGCTTCAGCTACAGACTTCCAGGCAGCTGACATGGAAGACGAATTACCATTCTAATAAGGAGGATAAAAACTCATGGCATTTGATAAAAACGCTCGTGGCGCTAGAAAGTCACGTAAAAAGGTTTGCTCATTCTGTGTTGAGAAGATCGACACAATTGACTACAAGGACACAGCTCGCCTTCGCAAGTACACAAGCGATCGCGCTAAGATCCTTCCAAGAAGAGTAACAGGTACATGCGCTTATCATCAGAGAGAGCTCACAACAGCTATCAAGCGCGCTCGTCACGTTGCACTTCTCCCATACTCAGCAGACTAATTGCTAAGAATTAAAGACCAGCCAACAAACGGCTGGTCTTTTTTATATATTAATTACTACTTTATAATGTCTCGTATTCTCTCTTCCACTGAGCCACTTTTGTCACATCATATTCTCTATCTATCAATTCTTCTCTTAATGATTGGAACAGCAGACGCGATAACACTCCAGAGAAGCTGGAATGCGACAATCTGTCCACCTGTAACACCCATACTATCTGCTCCGCCGATAAGGCTTAAGATAAACGCAAAGAGAATAGCCATTGCGGTGTAAATTGTGGCAACCATCTTATTGACGTAAATACTGTCGTTGAGTTCTCTCGCCTCATAGAAAGCACTTACTGAAGCTTCAAGAGTACCGTTATGGATAATACCAGCAGGTGCTGTCTCAACATCCTCCTCACGGTATGTCTGGAAGATGTCACCGGAAACAGGGCTCAAAATCTTAACAGCTGAAAGTGGAAGATTGAAGTGTGAGCAAATCATTTCCTCTGTGATATTACAGTCACATGAACGAACAAGGATTGATACACCAGCTCTATCGAGATAACGGAGATAACGACCAATATGCTTATCTGGCTGATACTTGATTACGAACATAGCTGCAATCTTACCAGCAATACCGAGGTAGATTACATTACGTCCATCATGAACATACTGTGCCTCAAAGTTCTTATCAGGCGCCTCAACGTTGTGGTTGATGAGAAGGTCTCTTGTACCGAGAAGTACACGTCTACCATGAATCCAAGCTGAAAGACCAAGTCTCTCCTCATATGCCAAAGATTCAACTGGTGGAAGGAGATCCTTCTTACCGAGGATTACATTATCAAAGATATATGCGAGTGGTCCGCCAGACTCAATAACAAGGGCAGCACCGTAGAGGATTGCATCATCAATTCTCATTCCGTGGAATGTCTTGATACCGATAATGCTGCTTGAGCCCTTCTTGAAGATATCAGTAGCATCGAGTACATATGCATTGGCATCTGTGCTGTCTTCAACTGCACGGTGGCCAACGATTGCTGCGCCATTTGCGTTGAAATGCTTGTTCTTCCAGAAGAGACCGATGTTGGAAGCAAGGAGTGAGAATCCTGGGATTGCGATTCCAACGAAAGCTGCGAATGTACCAAATGCAAATACTAAATCTCTATGGATGATACCAAGGAGAATAGCCATAAGTGCAGCCATACCAACTGAGATATAAATCAATTTGTCGATGTAGTCATCAGCTGGGTCATCTTCAAATGAGTTCTCAATGAAGTATGATGGACGCTCCATACGAGCGTTGTAGTAAATTGCCGGGTCGCCGATAAGAAGTCCACGACCAATTTCAAAGGCATCGTCCTCGCCAGAGATCTTCTCTGTGCTATAGAGCTGTGTGCCGTTTGTTACAAATGCAAAGTTATTCTTTGCTCTGAGGAGTGTGATTAAACGAGCGACAGTTGCAAGTGTGAGTGCTGTACAACCAGCGGCTGTATAAATTGCGATTGTTGCATATGCCTCCGATGTGAAGAACATAACGGCAATATCTTCAATTGCACAAGCAAGTACAACTATGAGTGTACCAGTGGATGCGTTTAACTTCTGCTCTTTGATTCCTCTAAAGCCACGTGCAAGTGTGCTAATGCCACAAGCTGATGCAATAAGGAGAATCAAGAGATTGATAAATCCACAGCCTATTGAGCCGCCACCGATAATCTCGAGGTTTCCACCTGACTTGGCGATGATACCTGTGATTACAAGTGCTACAACAGTGAGTACAAGCTGGATGATACCACAGATACCTGTAATCTTTGTTGCGCTTGCGAGGGCATTTCTAATGCGCTCCTCGTCGCCTGGCTTTTCATACTCGTCATCGATGAAGCTTGCCATCATGCCGGCAACCCTGCCTGTCTGTGGAGCTGCATACTCTTCCTCGTACTCCTCCTCATCCTCATCGAAATCGGTAGTGTCGAGTTTGAACTCTGCAACCTTCTGGCCACGCTGTTCACGGAGAACTTCTTCTGCATTCTCCTCATCTATCTGAAGAGGTGCTTCCTCTTCGCCAAATCCTGTAAGCTTGATCTGACCGTCAATGTCGTCCTCTTCCTCGCGCTCAATTACCTTGGCGCCAGAGCCAGCAACGATAGTCTTATCAAAAGCTGAACGTTCTGCATCTGCAGACACAATCATTGGTACAGGTTCAAGGTCAGCTGTGTTCTTGAACTTACTGCGTCTTACGATTCGTCCATCACGCTCGATTGGACCTAAGTCCTCGCCCTCGTGAAGAGCTTCGTAATCAGCTGTACGTTCAAGGTGCTGCTTTGGAACGTTTAAGAAACGTTCTCTGTACCTATTTGTCTCCATGACACTGTCAGGACTCTTTTCAACCTGCTCAGTAACGATTTGATGATTAATGTTGTCGTTACGAATAGGGTAAATGCCTATTGTCTTCTGAGCAAGAGCCTTGCGCTCACGGATCTGTTCCTCTGTCTCAGGAGTAATCTCCTTCTCCTTTGAAGGAACCTCAGTGTATGCGATATCTTCGTCATCTGCCAAAGACATGAGTACCTGTGTCTGATCCTGACGAGGTGCATCTACTTCGCGTGTTGATGGTCTAAACTCAATCTTATCGAGCTCGTCGTCAACTCTCTCAGCTACATCCTCATCTACAGGATTAACCTTGCTCTTTATTGTCTCAGCATCGAAGACAACTGTCTTCTCTTCCTGTCTTGAAAGCTTAGGCTCTTCAGGCTCTTTCTCAGGAGCCTCCTCAACAACTACTACAGGAGTCTCAGGTTCAGGTTCTTCTTTAGGAGTTTCTTCCTCAACAACCTCTTCTGGCTCCTCCTCTTCCTCAACAGGCTCCAACTTCTTAGGACCGCCTATTACGTCGACAATCTTGAAGCTGTATTTTTTCTTCTTTGGAGCTTCTTCAGGTTTCTCTTCAGGTTCCTCTTCAGGATCTTCATCCTCAATTACAACTTCATCGTCCTCTTCATCCTCGAAGATTTCTTCCTCTTCATCGTCTACTCTTTTTGGGATATCTTCACCATTAAGAAGTGCATCGATATCATCTAAAGACCAAGACTTTTTAGGGGCACCTTCAGATTCTGATTCAAGTTCTGCGAGCATCTCTTCTAAATCGTCAAAATTAGCCATTCATCAGCACCCCTTTCAAATAGATTTGATATCCAGCCTCTGACGAGAGACTTCATACATCATAATTCCTGCCGCAACGGAAGCATTGAGTGAATTGATTTCTCCACTCATTGGAAGTGAGAGAACAAAGTCACATTTCTCTTTAATCAATCGGCCCATTCCGTTGCCCTCTGAGCCAATTACAAGTGCAAGTGAATCTTTAAGGTCTGTCTTGCACCATACTTCGCCGTTCATATCGGTTCCATATATCCAGACGCCGCGCTCCTTGAGCTCGTCTATCGTGGTAGCGAGATTTGAAACTCTTGCTACAGGCATATACTCAAGTGCTCCTGCAGACGTCTTAGCTACAGTGAAGTTAAGTGTTGCATTACGACGTTTTGGAATTATTATGCCATGTGCTCCTGCACATTCAGCCGTTCTAATTATTGCTCCGAGGTTATGGGGATCTTCTATCTCGTCGCATATTATGATGAAAGGTTTTTCACCTTTTTCCTCTGCTCGCGCAAAGATATCATCGATGCTTGCATATGCATGTGCTGCAACTCTTGCAATTACACCTTGATGATTCTGGTTACCACACATAAAGTCGAGTTTCTTCATGTCAGTATCCTTCACGATGATATTTGCGTCGCGGCACATGCTCACAATCTTTCCGACTGAGCCAGTCCGCTCGCCTTTTGCAACATAGAGCGTGTCGATTTCACGACCCGCTTTTAGAGCCTCCATAACCGGGTTTCTTCCGATTATGAGTTCGCTCTCTCTTTCATTCCCCATTTGTTCCCTCATTTTTTCACTCCAAAACGGCATATATAGTTATTATACTGAAATAGTATACCACTAATAGTGGTATTTAGCAACAAGCCACCACTAAATATAGTGCATAAAATCGGCCCTCCAAAACTATTGATTTTGCACGTATTTAAATGTATAATTATGAGGTGGTGAAAGCAGAGTAACTTTTGTTTGACCATATGGCGTGTGGGTCCTGTGCGGCAGGGCGTCGTGAACCATGTCAGGCGGGGAACCGAGCAGCATTAAGCGGTTAGTTTTGTGCGCCACAGTCCGCCTGCGCGCTGTATGGTCAAGTGAAAGACCTCTGCTTTATTTTTACTTTGGAGGGTTATTGAATGTATCAAGCATTGTACAGAAAATGGCGTCCACAAGTCTTCGCGGACGTTGTTGGACAAGAGCATATTACAACTACCCTTATGAACGAACTTGAGACAGGTAGGCATTCTCATGCCTATCTCTTCACAGGTTCTCGTGGTACTGGTAAGACAACTTGTGCAAAGATTTTTGCAAAAGCTGTCAACTGTGAGCACCCAGTAAATGGCGACCCTTGTAACGAGTGCGAAACTTGTAAAGGTATAGACAGCGGTGCCATCATGGACGTTATCGAAATCGATGCCGCTTCAAACAACGGCGTTGACAACATTCGCGACATCCGTGATGAGGCAAACTTCACACCAGTAAATGGTAAGTACCGTGTGTACATCATCGACGAGGTACATATGCTCTCAACAGGTGCGTTCAACGCTCTTCTTAAGACCCTCGAGGAGCCACCAGCACATGTTAAATTCATCCTCGCCACAACAGAGGTACACAAGCTTCCAGCAACCATCCTCTCCCGTTGCCAACGCTTTGATTTCAAGCGCATCACGCCTGAGGATATTGCGAAAAGGCTCGCATATGTTGCAGAGCAGGAAGGCCTCGAACTCGAGGCAGACGCTGCTATGCTAATCGCTCGTCTCGCCGACGGCGCACTCCGTGATGCGCTCTCAATTCTCGACCAGTGTATTGGCCACTCACGTCACATCACACTCGACGTAGTAAACGCAACTGTTGGTCTTGCAGGCAAAGCACATCTCTTTGCTCTCGCAACCAGCATTCTTAATAAAGACGGTGCAACAGCACTTGAGCAGGTAAACACTCTTCACAACAACTCATGTGACATGGAGCGTCTTTGCAATGAGCTCACAAACCACTTCAGAAACTTGATGGTTTGCAAAGCTGTAAAGAGCCCAAAAGATCTCATCGTTTGTTCAGACGAAGAACTTGCCGAATACCAGCGCTGTGCCTCCGCTTACTCAATGGACTTTATCCTTGAGGCTCTCAACGTTCTCGGTGATACTCTCACAAATCTTCGCCGTGGCCTCAACCGCCGCGTTGAGATGGAGATGGCTATCATCCGCCTCTGCAACAGTGAAACAGTCTCACTCGCAAACGGTGCTGCTCCTATCAAGGTAGAAGCTCCTGCTCCAATTATTGAGGAGCCTAAATTCGAGGAACCAGAGCTTGAAGAGATTCCATTCCCTGAGGAACCAGCTCCGGCAGCTGCTCCAATTGAGGAAGAACCAATTGTTGAACCTGAGCCTGAGCCAGAACCTATTCCAGCTCCAATTCCAGAGGAGACAATGCCTTCAGATAAAATGGCGGACTATGTCTCACTCAAACATGATGAGCAGATTTCAGATGGAGAGATTCCAACAAATCTTTGGAATGCAATTATCCGTGAGGTAGTTAGCACTGATAAGACTTTGATTGGCACAATGAACAGTGCTAAAGCATATAAGAAGGGCGACACACTTCTTGTCGAGACAGACAATATGCTTCTTCGTCGTTTCCTTCCAATGGATGCTCATAAAGAGACCATCTACAACGCAACCTTCACTGTACTCGGTGAGCACTTGAAGCCTCGCCTTCTCACAGAAGATGACGACTTAAACTTTGAGGATGCTCCAGCTCCTGTAGCCGAAGAACCATATGTTCCAGAGCCTCCTGTTTATGACGATGACGAGGAAAAAGAGCCTGAGATAGATCCTCTCGATGCTTTCCTTGATCAGATTGAAGGACAGACAGATTTCAGCCTCTTCATTGAGGACTAACAAATAATTTTCCATTAAGGAGATTCAAATATGAAAGCAAGAATTCCAAACCAGGGTGGCGGAATGAACCAGGCCGCTATGATGAAGCAGCTTCAGGACATGCAGAACAACATGGAAGCTACTCAGAAAGAAATTGAAGAGACTGAGTTCACTGCAAGCTCAGGTGGCGGAGCTGTTGAAGTTTCTGTTACTGGTGCAGGCGAAGTTAAGTCAATCAACATCCAGCCAGACGTAGTTGACCCAGATGATGTTGAGATGCTCGAGGATATGCTCATCGCAGCTCTCAACGAAGCTACTCGCAAGGGCAAAGAAGCTATGGAACGCGAGATGGGTAAAATCACCGGTGGTATGAACATCCCAGGTCTTAATGGTTTAATCTAATATGGGTTTAGGATATGACGTAGCTGCGCTCTCCGAGCTTATCAATCAGTTCGAGCGTATGCCAGGTATTGGTAAAAAAAGTGCACAGCGTATGGCGTTCTATGTCCTTGGCATGGACCCTGCAGATGCCGAGAAATTTGCATCTGCAATCCTTGGCGCACACGAAAAGATCAAGCGCTGCAAAATCTGCTGCAACTTAACAGAAGATGAAACTTGCAGCATCTGCAGAAATGAAGCGCGTGACAAAAAGATCGTGTGCGTAGTCGAAGACCCACGTGACGTCATCGCCATTGAGCGCACTCATGAATTTGATGGCACATACCATGTGCTCCACGGTTCAATTTCTCCTATGGATGGAATTGGACCTGATCAACTTACAATTAAAGAACTACTTGCGCGTCTTGACGGCGTAGAGGAAGTGATTATGGCAACTAACCCAACTGTTTCTGGTGAGGCTACTGCCATGTATGTCTCTCGCCTCTTAAAGCCTCTTGGAGTCAAGGTTACACGACTTGCATACGGCGTACCTGTTGGTGCAGACCTCGAGTATGCAGACGAAGTTACTTTAACAAGAGCCATGGAAGGACGACGCGAAATTTAATAGGGCTAAAGAGCAGGTCCTATTTTTGGGCTTGCTTTTTTATTTTAATTTGTTATTATTAATGTCCTGCGGAAAATTACTGAGATAACGGAGGCGATTCGACGTGGCAGACAAAAAAGACAACAGTCGGGAGACTGTTGCTACAAACAAAAAAGCCTACCACGAGTACTTCGTAATCGAAAGCTTTGAGGCAGGCATTGAGCTCTTTGGAACTGAGGTTAAATCAGTCCGTCAGGGCAAAGTAAATTTAAAAGACGCTTGGTGCAGTATCGACAACGGCGAAATCTATGTCAATGGCATGCACATCTCACCATATGACCACGGTAACATCTTCAACCGTGACCCAATGAGAAAACGCCGTCTTCTTATGCACAAGCGTGAAATCAACAAGCTCTTCGCTGAAGTTCAGCAGGAAGGCATGACGCTTATCCCACTCTCTGCTTACTTCAACCGCGGCCGCCTTAAAATTCAGGTCGGTCTCTGCAAAGGTAAGCACACCTACGATAAGCGTGCCACCATCGCAAAGCGCGATGCGGACCTTGAAGCTCGTCGAGCTCTTAAAGAGCGCAACCAGTAAAACTGAAGCAGGAAAGCTTCAGTCTGACGAGGGGATGAAAGGATTTCGACGGGGATTTTGAAGCATGATAAGCGAGTAGTGGTGTAGGGCCCACTATAAAACTCTGCAACTTAAAAATAACTGACGAAAAACCAGTTTTACAGGCTGCTTAATGCAACCCGTCCTTCTCTTGAGTACCACGGCTTGAGATAGGGCGTCGACTAGTGGTGAACGTGAACAGGAGAGTACCTCCTCCCCTGTCATGAAGTAGAGGTTACCGACGGTATAAGCCCGTTAATCGGCGTATACTTGGGGGAATCGCAAAAGGTTAAATACACTCGTAGAAATTTGTGTGAATGAGTTTTCGGACGCGGTTTCGATTACCGCCATCTCCACCAAAGCACCTCCATTTCGGAGGACAAAACAAGGACCAGTGGTTTCCCACTGGTCCTTGATGTTTTTACCAATCTGAATCCCAGTCACTATCGTATCCTGAGTCCCAACCAGAATCCCAACTTGAGCCTGAGTCATAGTCCCAGTCATCATCGTCCCAATCGTCATCCCAGTTGTTATCTGTGTCATAGTAGTTTGAGTAATAACTATCACTGTCAGTGTAATTTGAGCCGCCGTATGAGCTGTCGTAGCTATAAGACTCAAAATAGTCCTCATAGTTATCTTGAAGATCATCGTCTACAGTGGTGCTGTACCAGTCGTTGTAGTCGTTATCGTAGATATACCAACTACCGTTGCGCTGATAGTAGAGGTCACCATTGTATTTGTAGTAACCTGTACCAGCAGTGTTACCAAGAAATCCGAAAATACCTCCTATAATAGCGCATAGAAGTATAACGCCCATATAACAGGCAATAACGATACCGATTATTTTACCGATCCTCTTATTGCTGTTCTTTGTGCTACTACTGCTGTTCTTATTTGGCATGGTTGCGCCATGCTCAACAGAATATGCACGCTCCTCGGTAATTTCGGCCTTCATTTTCTGGTAAATTTCATTTACAGCGTAGGCCTCATCTTTACCTTCATAGCGAACTGCACGTGTACCATCAGCTTTGTTCTTGTATACTACGAAGTTCTCAGTTTTCTCGTCTTTGTAGATACCAAAAGCCTTTGGCTCCTTGTAGTCTTCGCCGATGTGAAAATGCATCTTCTCAAGAGGAAGATTGTGCTGCGCACAAAACGCCTTTAACTCCTCAATTGTCTGAGGAATCTTTACAGCATTTCTCTTTAAATTTGGATTTGGAGCACCACAGTTAGGGCAACGTTCATCTGTGTCCGCAAGGTAGTGTTCACAATACTCACATTTTAATCTCATAAGTTCTCCTTACTTCTTGTGTGGGAAAGATGTTTCGTAATCCATAACCCATTGATGAATCTTATCTTCATCATACTTTTTAGGAATCTTCATTGCAACAAGGAGTGCATGAACTGCAGCCTTAAGTGTTACGCCAATTTCCTTAAGGATTGAAGGCTTTGAGAAGAGTCTTGCAAGTGAGAATGGAAGTGATGAGAGGATGTTCAAAACACCAACAATTGGGTTCATTCCTCTAAACATCATACCTGAGATTGACTCAACAATCTTAGGTGTTGCAACTTTATAGAATACCCAGTCAACAAGGTCTCCATCGAGATTGAGTACCCAACGCTTAAGAACGTCGATAGCTGCAAAGAGGCCAGCCTTCTTCTTAAAGTACTTAACCTGATATGGCCAGAGATTCTTAGCTGTCATCTCTTTGCCCTTGTTTGCAATAATTGTCTCTGAGAGATATACACCTGCATCCATTGAAGATTCAATACCACAGCCTGTGAGTGGGATACTCATAAATGCTGAGTCACCAACGAGTGCATAACCATCAGCTACGATTTTTGAGAGTGAATAACGCGTGCCGATTTTTACAAATCTACCTGGAATTACAACCTCATCTGTGAGTTGATCTGCATGTCTCTTGAAGAGATCTTTTTGCATAACTTCCATCTCATCCTTTGTCATACCATAGAGGCGTCCGATGAGCATATCCATATTGTTATCAGGGCTTAAGTTACACCATGAGAGACCTGCACCACCCAAGTGTTTTAAGTACATACAAGCTCTGTAATCAGGATACTCAGGTGGAACATAACCTGGATTTCTCTTATAGAACTGACGATAACCGAGCATTAAATCATCATCAGCTTCGTGTGCCTGAATCTCCCATTTCTTAGGAGCCTGTGGACGAAGAACAGAGTCAATACCAAGGGCATCAATTACGAGGTCAGCTTTAACCTTCTTACCGTTCTGAAGTTCAATACCAATAATTTTGTCACCGTCTGTTAAAAGTCCTTTAACTGGTGTCTCATAGTGAACCTTACAGCCAGCCTCAGTTGCAAGCTTTGCAAAATGATCTGAGAGCATGTGACGGTCAACTGAAATCTCAACTCCAGGAGCAGTACCTGGGAACATAAGTCTTCTATCAACTCCAGGAGAAACCCAAAGCCAGTTATTCTTCTGTGAATAAGCTTCTTTTGGAGGCATTGGGATACCACATCTCTTAAAGACAGCTGTCATTGTGTCATCTGTCCAAGGGTGAGATACCTCTCCCTCTTTTGCCTTCTCATAAATATCAACATCAAAACCTGCTTTGCCGAGATAGATGGCTGCAACCATACCACCTTGGCCCATACCAGCAACTACGATATGCTGATTCTTCTTGCCGAACATAGTGACCTCCTTATGTTTATCGAAAAATATACCGCTAATATTATAAAGGAAAAGGACCAGTGTTTCAACTGGCCCTTCCCTGTCTTTCGACTACTTTATTTATTTCGAAACTCCTCAAAAAAGAGTTCTACTTTTTAATAATCTCTTTGATTTCTTTTGCCCTGTTCTTAACATTTTCTGGCGATGGGCCACCAAGACATGTCCTATCATTAACACATTTTTCAAGATTAATTGCAGTATAAACACCGTCATCAAAGAGGTCACAGACCTTCTTGTATTCTTCAATTGGAAGAGTCTCAAGAGTCTGATTTGTCTTGATGCAAAGAGCAACAAGTTCACCTGTTGCTTTGTATGCATCACGGAAAGGAAGTCCCTTACCTACGAGGAAATCAGCACAATCTGTTGCGTTGATAAATCCCTTAGCTGCAGCATTTCTCATGTTGTCTTTGAGAACTGTCATAGTGTCAATCATAGGGATGAATGCTGTGAGACACATCTTCACTGTGTCGATAGCTTCAAAGATTGCTTCCTTGTCCTCCTGCATATCTTTGTTGTATGCAAGCGGGATGCCTTTGAGGACTGTGAGGAGCGTCATGAGGTCTCCGAAGACACGGCCAGACTTGCCACGAACGAGTTCGGCAATGTCTGGGTTCTTCTTCTGAGGCATGATGCTCGAGCCTGTTGAGAAGGCATCGTCAAGTTCGATGAACTTGAACTCCCAAGAACACCAGAGGATGATCTCCTCTGAAAAACGTGAAAGATGAACCATCACAAGGCTGAGAGCAGATGCGAGTTCTACACAGAAGTCCCTATCAGAAACACCGTCGAGTGAGTTCATGCAAACTCCGTCAAAGCCGAGGAGTTTTGCTGTCATCTCACGGTCAATATCATATGTTGTACCAGCGAGTGCGCCAGAGCCAAGTGGGCAATAATTCATCCTTGCCTTAGCATCATCGAGCCTATCAATATCACGGAGTAACATCTCAGCATATGCGAGGAGATGATGACCAAATACTATAGGTTGAGCACGTTGCATGTGGGTGTAGCCCGGCATAACGGCGTCGCTGTACTCCTCTGCCTTCTTGCAGAGGACTTCCACAAGCTCTGTGAGCTGTGGTACAAGAGCCTCCACTTCATTTCTGAGTGTGAGCCTGATATCAACTGCAACCTGGTCATTCCTTGACCTTGCTGTGTGGAGGCGCTTACCAGCGTCGCCGATTCTTTCGGTCAAAGTCTGCTCTACGAAAGTATGAATATCCTCAGCGTTTGGATCTATCTCGAGCTTACCACTCTCAATATCATCAAGAATCTCTTGAAGTCCATTTAAGATTTGATCCTTGTCTTCATTACTAATGATACCCTGTGCTGCGAGCATTGTAGCATGGGCCATGCTGCCAGTTATATCTTCCTTATACATCCTTTGGTCAAAGGATATTGAAGAATTGAAATCGTTTGTCTCTTTGGCGATTTCTTTTGAAAACCTACCTGTCCAAAGTTTCATATTATTTACCCTGCTTCTCCATCATAGCCTTAACTTTGATTGGAAGACCAAAGAGGTTGATGAAGCCTGCTGAATCTGCCTGATTGTATACTTCATCCTCATCGAATGTTGCGAACTCTGGGTTATAGAGTGAGTAAGGAGAAGTTACGCCTGCGTTGATCATGTTACCCTTGTAGAGCTTGAGTTTAACTGTACCTGTGCAGTTCTCAGTTGCCTTATCTACGAAAGCTGAGATTGCCTCACGAAGAGGTGTGTACCACTGGCCGTTGTAAACAACTTCGCCGAGTGTAATTGCCATCTTCTGCATCTCATGAGCTGTGTACTTATCAAGTGTGATCGTCTTGAGTACGTCGAGAGCCTTGTAAAGAATTGTTCCACCAGGAGTCTCATATACGCCACGGCTCTTCATACCAACAAGTCTATTCTCTACGATGTCGAGAAGACCAATACCGTTTGCACCACCGATTTCGTTGAGTTCTAAGATGATCTCTTTCATGCTCATCTTCTTACCGTTGAGTGCTACTGGCTTGCCAGCTTCAAAGTCGAGTGTGATGTATGTAGGAGCATCAGGAGCCTTGAGTGGAGATACGCTCATCTCAAGGAAGCCTTCCTTCTCATATTGTGGCTCGTTTGCAGGATCCTCAAGGTCAAGACCTTCATGTGAAAGGTGCCAGAAGTTCTTGTCCTTTGAGTAGTTTGTTTCTCTGTTTATCTTAAGAGGTACATTGTGTGCCTCTGCATATTCGATTTCTTCTTCCCTTGACTTGATTGACCACTCTCTCCAAGGAGCGATGATCTTCATGTCAGGTGCAAATGCTTTGATTGTAAGTTCAAAACGTACCTGGTCGTTACCCTTACCTGTGCAGCCATGGCAGATTGCGTCAGCACCCTCTGCAATAGCAATTTCAGCAAGTCTCTTTGCGATAGCCGGTCTTGCGAAAGATGTACCGAGGAGATAATCCTCGTACTTTGCACCAGCCTTGAGGCAAGGAAGGATGAACTCATCAGCAAACGCATCTGTTAAGTCCTCAACATAGAGTTTAGAAGCACCTGTCTTAAGTGCCTTCTCCTCAAGACCTTCAAGTTCATCTGCCTGTCCTACGTTACCAGATACTGCGATTACTTCGCAGTTGTTGTAGTTTTCCTTGAGCCAAGGAATGATGATTGATGTGTCGAGTCCGCCTGAATAAGCGAGTACTACTTTCTTGATTTCTGGTTTGTCGATTGCCATAATTACTACCTCTTTTTCGAATGAAATAAATAAAGTACGACGATATTATATGCAGATTTTTGCATAAGGTCAAGTAAAATATGCAAAAATATTGCATAAAAATTCATAGATAAAAACAGTCGCATGTGTGATATACTATAGAATGTGTTTTTATGATTAATTTATTTTAAAGGAGTATCCAAAAAACAGATGGGACTTTTTACATCTTTATTCGGTGATTATTCATCAAAGCAAATTAAAAAGATGAATCCAATAAAAGAGAAGGTTTTGGCTCTTGAGGAAGAATATCGCGCAATGAGCGATGACGAACTCAAGGCAGTAACTCCTGCTCTCAAGGAGCGCCTCGAAAATGGCGAGACACTCGATGATATCCTTCCAGAGGCATTCGCTGCCTGCCGTGAAGCATCAGACCGTGTCCTCGGCATGCGCCACTATCCTGTACAGATTCTCGGTGGTATTATTCTCCACAACGGTGGTATTTCAGAGATGAAGACCGGTGAAGGTAAAACACTCGTTGCAACACTTCCTGCATACTTAAATGCTCTTGCAGGTAAAGGTGTACACATCGTAACAGTAAACGATTACCTCGCACGCCGTGACTCAGAGTGGATGGGCAAAGTTTATCGTTTCCTCGGTCTTGAGGTTGGCCTTATTGTCAACGGCCTCGACACTGAAGAGCGTAGAAAAGCTTATAACGCCGACATCACTTATGGTACAAATAACGAATTCGGATTTGACTACCTCCGTGACAACATGGTTTCTTACAAGAAAGATAAGGTTCAGAGACCTCCTTTCTATGCCATTGTCGATGAGGTCGACTCAATCCTTATCGACGAAGCTCGTACCCCACTTATTATTTCTGGTATGGGCACAGAATCAACTGAGCTCTATAAACTTGCTGACAACTTCGTAAAAGGCCTCTCAATGACAAAAATCAAAGAGCAGGACGCTAAACAGGAATACGAAGATGCCGGTGACGGTGACTATATTGTCGATGAGAAAGCTAAGACAGCAACCCTCGCTCAGAGTGGTGTTGCCAAGGCTGAGAAATACTTCAACATTGAAAACCTTATGGATGCTGAGAACTCAACAATTCTCCACCATATCAACCAGGCTATCAAAGCACATGGTGTTATGCACCGCGATATCGACTACGTTGTTAAAGACGGCGAAGTTTTAATCGTTGACGAATTCACTGGCCGTATCATGCTCGGCCGTCGTTACAACGAAGGCCTTCACCAGGCCATTGAAGCAAAGGAAAACGTAAACGTTCGCCGTGAGTCAAAGACTCTCGCAACAATTACATTCCAGAACTACTTCCGTCTCTACGACAAACTCGCTGGTATGACAGGTACAGCTATGACAGAGGCAGACGAGTTCTCTGAGATCTACGGCCTCTATCCTGTTGAAGTTCCAACAAACAAGCCAATGATCCGTATTGATAATCCTGACGTTGTATACAAGACAGAATTTGCCAAGTTCAACGCAGTTATCGATAGAATCGTTGAGTGCCATGAAAAGGGCCAGCCAGTTCTCGTTGGTACAATCAATATCGAGAAGTCAGAACTTCTCTCTAAGATGCTCAAGAAACGTGGTATTAAGCACGAAGTCCTCAATGCTAAGAATCATGAGCGTGAAGCTGAAATCATCGCACAGGCAGGTAAGTTTGGTGCCGTAACAATCGCAACAAACATGGCCGGACGTGGTACTGATATTATGCTCGGTGGTAACCCTGAGTTCCTTGCAAAAGCTAAGCTTCGTGCAAAGGGCTACACAGATGAAGTTATTGCTGAAGCAACAGGTTTTGCAAGCACAGATGACGAGGAGATTCTTGCAGCACGTAAAGAATTTGCAGAACTCGAAGCTCAATTTAAAGATGAGATTAAAGACGAAGCTGAACAGGTTAAGGCTGCAGGCGGTCTCTATATCGTTGGTACAGAGCGCCATGAAGCACGCCGAATCGACAACCAGTTACGTGGTCGTTCTGGTCGTCAGGGTGACCCTGGTGAGTCACAGTTCTTCCTCTCAATGGAAGACGACCTCCTCCGTCTCTTCGGTGGTGACCGTATGTACAGAGTAATGGAGACATTGAACGTTGATGAGGACCTTCCTATCGAAGTAAAGATTCTCTCCAACACTGTAGAGTCAGCTCAGAAGAAACTCGAATCTCAGAACTATGCTATTCGTAAGCACGTCCTCCAGTACGACGATGTTATGAACAAGCAGCGTGAAATTATTTACACTCAGCGTGATCAGGTTCTCGACGAGATGGATCTCCACGAAAAGATTCTCTCGATGTTCGACGAAACTGTTGCTGATAACATTGCACTTTATGCTCCAAAGGGTCATGAAGATTCTTGGAACCTTGTTGGTCTCCGTGAATACTATCTCGGTTGGATTCTCGATAAAGATGACAAGTTCAACGATATGGATTCCGATCAAATTTCTGACTTCCTCATCGAACGTGGTCACGACCTCTATGAGAAGCGCGAGGCTCTCTTCGGTTCAGATGTTATGAGAGACCTTGAGCGTATGATCCTTCTTAGAAACGTTGATATCAACTGGATGGACCACATCGATGCAATGGAAGAACTCAAGAAGGGTATCGGTCTCCGTGCATATGCACAGAAGGACCCTGTAGTTATGTTCAAGTTTGAGTCATTCGACATCTTCGATGAGATGACTGCAACCATCCGTGAAAACACTGTTAGACAGCTCTTCACAGTTCGTCTTCAGAAGAACGAAGAAGTTAAGCGTGAACAGGTTGCCAAAGTAACAGGCACAAGTGGCGGTGACGGCACAGATGCTAAACGCCCAACAGTTCGCAAGGGTGCAAAGATTGGTCCTAACGACCCATGCCCATGTGGCTCAGGCAAAAAATACAAAAAATGTTGTATGCTCAAGGAGCAGTCGGAGAACAATTAATGTCAAAGTTTAAGCGTTTCTTAAAAAGTTCATTCGGCGCGCAACTACCAATACGACAAAGATTCTTTAACATAATCTTTGCCATGGGCTTCCTTGTTGGTATCGCAGGTGTGCTCGCTTGTATGAGCCTTAATTCCTCAAACCAGGCAATTATGGTATCTGCAGTCATGACTCTTGCTTTTCCACTATTCGCCTATATTGGAATACGAGTTAAATCACGACAGGATACTCTTATAGTCATAGCCCTCATCGTTGTTAACTTCGTTATTTTCCCTGCGCTCTATCTATCAGGTGGTAACATTTTTTGCGGTATTCCTAGTTACTTCTGCCTTGGACTTGCACTTACACTCTTCCTTGCAAAAGGAAAAACAGGATACATTCTTACAACATTAGAATCATTTTGGTACATGTTCATCTACTTTGTATCTTGGAAATGGCCAAACTTTTGCATTGATGTTCCTGCCTTCTCAATGTCAGAGACCGGTAAAACAGATTTCCAGTTTAATGCTGTAAATTCTAATACACTTATGGTATGTGTAGCACTTGGTCTCCTCGCAAAGATTATCTTTAGTCTCTACCAAAAAGAGGCAAAGATAGTAGAGGACAACATTATAGAAGTTGAACGCCAGTCGATTATCGACCCGCTCACTGCTGTTTACAACAGGCGCTTCATGTACAGCTACATAACTGAACAAATTGAAGTTGCAAAGCGTAACAGTAAACCTCTATCTGTTGTACTCTTTGACATTGACTTCTTTAAAAATTTAAATGACACCTATGGTCACCTTCTCGGTGACGATGTTTTGAAAGCAATCTCATCCATTTTAAAAAATTCCTGCAAAGGAAACGAGATTGTTGCACGTTATGGCGGTGAGGAATTCCTCCTCATCCTTCCAAACTTCACTGAAGCAGAAGCACTTGAACGTGCTGAAGAGATTAGAGAGTGTGTTGAAAAATCAATTCTCTCTCCAGCTCTCTCTAAGGATAAACCAGTTACAATCAGTGGTGGCGTGGCAACACTTAAAGCCTCAACAGACGAGGAAAAACTTATTGCCACAGCCGATGAAAACCTCTATAAAGCAAAAGAAAACGGTCGTAACCGTATCGTTGGCGAGGAGGTTTCATTATGAAAATAAACTTCTCCTCATTCTTTAAAGGCTCTGTTGTTAAAGACGCGCAATTAAAACGTGACTTCTTCACACAGATTCTTTATTCAACAATCTTCACGATGCTTGCGACCTTGCTCCTAGCATTAATTCTTCACAAGCATGTTTTCTTTATCATCGCAAATGCTGCAACATTACTTTTCCTTTTAGTACTCTTTTTCGTAAGTAGGAAAAATGCTGCAACATTTATGCAGAAGAGAATCTATATTACATACTGTCTGGTTATGGGATGTTTCTTACTCCCACTTCTCTACCTCTTCGGTGGAGGCGTGCACAGTGGTATTCCTCTTCTTTTCATGGTTATTGGTATTACAACCATACTTCTTTTGGATAATGTTTTGATGGTTGTTATATTTGCACTCAACTATACATCCGCAAGCGTTGTCTACTTTTTGGATCACTTCCAAAATATGTGTGATAAATACACAGTTCTCGGTGACAACACATTCATTGATATCGCACTAACGACAAGTTTTGTTGGCCCATTCATCGGCCTCTTCCTACGTTCCCTCACAGGTCACTTCGAAGAGAATCAAGATAAAGCCAACGACCTACTCGGCCGAATCGAGAACGCCGCTACAAAGGACCCTCTCACAGGTGCCTATAACAGACGTTATCTCATCGAATATATCGATAAATGCATCGATCAGGTATCAAAAGGTGAACTCGCTGCATTCTCACTCCTTATGTTCGACATCGACCATTTCAAGCAGATCAACGACACCTATGGTCATCTCGCTGGTGATGATTGTATTAAGAGTCTCTCACTTATTCTTCAGAACACACTCCGTAAGCGTGATGTAGTTGCACGTTACGGCGGAGAAGAGTTTATCTGTGTCCTCCCTTCAGCTGAGGACACACCGGCTTTTCGCCGTGCAGAACAGATTCGAAGCACTGTTGAAAATACAATCCTATCAGAAGATGTTAATAAGAAGATTACCGTCAGCGGCGGCGTTGCTATGTACAAGATTGGCATGACCGCAGAGGAGCTCATAGAGTCCGTTGACCACAATCTTTATCTCGCCAAAGAAGGTGGCAGGAACCAGATTGTATGGCACGATGGTGGCATCGCACCACTCATCTACGCGGTCTACGGAGCCGAGACGCTCCAGCCTGTACAAAACTCAGGCCGCCGCTTCTCAGATGCGACAAAATTCTAGGCATAACAAAAGACCCCAGGTTTTTTACCTGGGGTCTTATTTTTATTAAAACATTAAACTCGATTAAAACTTATGCAAGAAATATCTTAAGTTCATCATTGTTTGTAATAAACTGTCTACCAAATGCAACAACGTTTTCTCTATCTGTCTCTGGAGGAAGTGTAGCCTCACCGTTCATAATGAAGTATACAGATGTAAGAGTTGCGTCGTTACGCATATCGTTATAAAGGAATTCAAATACCATTGGCATATTGCTGCCTGATTCAATTGAAACAAGCTTTGCAGCAGGAATACCAAATTTAGCTACTACAGCAGCGATGTTAGGATTTGAAGCCTTATCAGAAACGATTGTATCACCAATCTTTGCTTCCCTTCCCTTTGGTGCCTCTTCTACTGGCTCTGGAATTGGAGTTGCAACAGGTGCTTTTGGAGCGATCTCTTCAACATAGTCATTCTGAATTGGGAGATCACTGAAAGTAACTGGAGCCTCTTCTGGCTCTGGAACTACAGGTTCAACAACCACTGGAGCAGGCTCTGCGAATACAGGAGCAGGCTCTGCTACTGGCTCTGGCTGCGGAAGAAGTACATCCTCTACTGGAGCTTCAGCAACTGGCTCTGGAGCTGGTTCTTCAACTGCAATCGGTTCTGCTACTGGCATTACAACTACTGGCTCAACTACTGGAGCTGGAGCTGGTTCTGCTGCAGGAGCAGGTTCTGCTGCAGGGTTCTCTGCGATAAGAGCAGAAAGATCAACTACAGGAATTGGTTCTGGAGCTGGTTCTGGAGCTGGCTCTGGAATTGGAGCTGCTACTGGCTCAACTACTGGAGCAACCTCAACAACTGGAGTTGGCTCTGGAGCTGGCTGCTCAACAACAGCACCACCGATTATAACGCCCTCCTCAGCGCTATTGGCTGCTGCATAAGGGAGCTGATATCCGATATCTGAATAAGTAGGCTCTGCTACTGGTTCTGGAGTTGGTTCTGGAATTGGTTCTGGCTCTGGAGCTGGTTCTGGCTCAGGAATTGGTTCTGGCTCAGGAATTGGCTCCTCAATTACTGGAAGTTCAACTGCTACTGGCTCTACTACTGGAGCAGGCTCAGCTGTTGCAAAAGAAACAGGCTCTGGCTCTGGAGCTGTGAATACAGGCATTGGAGCTGGCACTGGTTCTGGAGCAACGAAAGGTGCAGGAGTTGGTTCTGCAGCCCTTGGAGCTTCCTCACCATAAGGTCTGTTGATAATAGGACCATTTGAAGTATCAACTGGTGCCTCTTGTGGCTTGTTGCCACCTACTTTTGCAAGTGCCTTTGTTGTAACTAAAACTGTTCCAATTGCTGTTGAACCAGCTGCTACTGCAAGAGCACCTACTTTTACGAGTGTTCCGAGTTTCATGTTTGTGTTCTCCTTTGTTATGTGTGTTTAACTTCTTGTTATGCTGAACTTATACTGGTCTTTACCATTTCTCTTTGCCTCGTAAAGAGCAGCATCAGCTTTCTTAAACAATTCTTCGTATGTTGTGCCGTCCTTACTGAATACGGCAACACCAATACTTGTTGAGAGACGGCCTGGGAAGCCACTATCAATACCATAGCGCTTAAAAGCCGATGTCAATTGCTGAAGCTTATCGCATACAAGTGCAATCGACTGAATATTCTTAATAAGAACTACAAATTCGTCACCGCCGGCACGACCTAAAATATCGGTCTCACGGAAGTTTCGACCAAGTTCATTTGCGAAAGCAACAAGAATCTGGTCACCAACTGCATGTCCACGTGTGTCGTTTATAGTCTTAAAGTTATCGATATCAATAATGATAAGGGCATGCTGTGCAGATGGATTCTTTTCAATACATTCCTCAATAAGACTTCTTGTAGTCATCTTATTGTAGAGCTGTGTCAAAGGATCCTTCTCCGCCTCAAGCTTAAGTCTATCCTCGTTCTTCTTACGCTCTTCAATATTTTGAACTAAGCAAAGAACATAGTTGCCATTTTCAAAACTGTTATCAACGTTCTTTTCCTTAGTCAAAAGAACTGATACCCAAGAGTACTCATCGTTATCAGTTAAAAGACGTAACTCAGCGTAAACTTGGTTGTTTGAATCCTCTCTTGAGAACTCAGCTGACAAGTAATCAATGTTAAGTATTTTGTTCATTGTAGGAACATCATCTGGATGAACAACATCGGCAGCAAAATCTGTAAACTCGTCAAATGTAATTACATCTTTTTCATACTTAACAGCATATTTATCATTGTTACGAAGTACAAGGCAAATTTCCTTCTGAGGATCAAGCTCAAAGGCCATGTCATATACTTCTTCGAAAACGTTACCAAGCCTACGACGTGAAGCAAATGATTCGCCAATTGTCTTGCCTTCCTGATAAAAAGCATTTACACGTTCAACGTGATTAATATCTGTGATTACAATTACCATTACAACAGCAGGGATTGCTGCAGCAATTGTCTTAAAATTAAATCCACTCTGTTGGAAAAGAACAAATACTGATGCAAAGAGAGTTGACATTGGTAAGAATCCCTCAGGCAAACTATAAACAGGAACAAGCATTCCCATGATAGCCATAGGCATCCAAACAGCAAGACCAACAATCCAATCAGTGAAGTTATATTCACAGAAGATAAGAATGCCGTAGTAAATGGTCCAGAAGATGGAATACATTACTTGAATTGACTTCTGATCTTTTTTACTAAGAGAAGCACCAGCTTTAATTGCTTTATCATAGAGCCTTGATGCAGCCACCATAAAGGCACCAAGCATAGCAATGCCAGCAATTGATGCTACAACAACTCCACCCTTAAATTCAATTGCCTTAAATGGAGATGCAGAAAGAATAATGACAAGGTAAATAATCAGGAAGACCGTAAAGATTACTGTACGACGTAAATTAGAGATAACTCGCATTCTCTCTGCATAAGCAAGATTCTGAGCCTCTTTTTCTTCATCAGGTTTCTTTAAGCCATAGTATTCAGTAATTCTAGAAAGCTTACTTAAGAAATCTTTAAAAGCATCAAGCAAGTAATCACCTCCATCTACCTTTAGTTGTTCTATAAAAATAAAATGTAAG
>R26__coassemble_273_pt1 | contig 34606 bp, 28 predicted proteins | sample R26__metabat2_low_PE_056 | metagenome-assembled genome bin R26 | reverse complement strand
CCTGCTGAGCCGGAGACAACTACTGAGCCTGCTCCAACAGAGGCAGAACTTAAGCTCGCAGATATGACTCTCGAAGAGAAAGTTGCTCAATTGATTTTTGTTATCCCTGACGCTTTTGTTTCATCAATAAACGATGAGCAGCGCAACGACTCCAAAGCTGACGGCACAACTGCTGTAACAGATGAAATTCGTGAGATGTATTCAAAATATCCTGTTGGTGGATTTATTCTCTTTGCCAAGAACATAATTGACCCCGAACAGCTCAAGCAGTACACAAGCGACCTCCACTCATTGGGTAAAATTACCCCTATCATCACAATCGATGAGGAGGGCGGAAATATCACCAGAATCGCTAAAAACGAAAACTTCTCTGTAACAAAATTTGAGCCAAACGCTAAGATTGCTGAAACCAAAGATACTAAGAATGCATATACACTCGGTAAAACAATCGGCGCCTACCTCACTGAATATGGCATAGATTTGGACTTCGCTCCTGTTGCCGATGTAAACACAAACCCAAATAATACTGTAATCGGTAGCCGCGCCTTTGGCACTGACCCAAAACTCGCTGGCGAAATGGTTGCCAGTGTAATCAAGGGCTTACACGACAGCGACAATATGAGTTGCATTAAGCACTTCCCTGGCCACGGTGATACAAGCACAGATACACATAAGGGTTATGCTGAGACAAACAAAACTTGGGATGAGATCAAAAATTGTGAGATGATTCCTTTTATCGCTGGTATTAATGCAGGTACAGATATGGTAATGGTTGCACATGTGTGTGCACCTAATGTTACAAATGATAAAACCCCTGCAAGTCTCTCATACACTCTCCTCACCGAAAAGCTTAGAGGTGAGCTTGGCTATAATGGTGTTATCATCACAGATGCCATGAATATGGGCGCCATCACAAACGAGTATTCATCATCAGAGGCTGCAGTTCTTGCAATCAAAGCTGGTGTGGATATCGTCCTCTGTCCAAATGATTTTGTAAAAGCATATAATGGCATCCTCGATGCCGTTAACTCAGGTGGAATCACTGAGGAGAGGCTAGATGAAAGTGTACTTCGTATCCTCAACTTAAAATACAAAGGTTAAATTAAGAAGCTAGCTCAAATGAGCTAGCTTTTCTTCTTTAAACAAGTTTTGAAAATTTTTCTATGTCCACCTCAAATATAGGCTTATTATTTATGTTTCGAAGAATTGCAGCAGGATGAAAAGTCGCTGTGAACTTTCGCCCATCAATCTCATAAATCTCTCCGTGCTGTTTTGTCACTTTAAAGTCTTTTCCAAGGAAGTAACTCGCCGAAACTCTACCCAAACAGATAATAAGCTTTGGATTTACAATTTCAATCTGCTTTAGAAGATACTTTATGCAAGCTTCTTTTTCATCAGTTTTTGGGTCTCTGTTCTCAGGCGGTCTGCATTTGACCATATTCGCAATATAAACATTATTTGTTCTTGAAAGGCCATGCTTATTTAAAACTTCATCAAGAAGTTTTCCCGATCTTCCTACAAAAGGACGACCCTCATTGTCCTCGTTTTCACCAGGGCCTTCGCCGATAATGAATATATCAGCTTTTTCACTTCCCTCGCCAAAAACAAGATTATTTCTCGTTCTGTAAAGTTCACAGCCTTTACAAGACTCACATTCAAGTTTTAATTCATTTAGTGTCATTTCAATCACCAAATAGATTATACCAAAAAAAGAAGAGTGGGGAAACCCACTCTTCTCATTCTTAAAAGCCAATTTCTTTGACTTTAAATTCTTGACCACCAAGAATAGTTTTATCACGGCTTCCGCACTTTGGACATTTACCCTCATTTTTAAAAACGTTATATAGGGCATGACATTCGTTACAAAGGCCTTCACCACGAACTGTTTCAAGTTTTAACTCACAGCCCTCAAATAAAGGCTTGCCATCTGTAACTACTGGAAAGTACTTTTCAAAGAAAACAGGAAGGTAACCAGTCAGCTCACCTATTTCCAAGGTGACTAACTTTACTTTTTCCACTTTGTTCTCTTTTGCCACACGCTCAACGACTTTTATCGCTTCGCTAAGCACTCCTATTTCATGCATTAGTCTTCTTTTCCTATCCTTTTCTTAGTAAGGTCTACTGCTCGATGACCCATTCCAACAACTACTGCAGGAACAAGATTCTCATATGTTACGCCCCATGCATCCTTAGTCTTCGAGAGATGGATAGCATCAAATTTACAACGTGTTGTACAAATACCACATCCAATACAAGTCTTTGGATCAACCTTTGCAGCGCCACAGCTGAGGCACCTTGCTGCTTCTGTCTTTACCTGGTCCTCAGAAAGTGTAATTCTTGCGTCTGAGAATGACTTAAGTTTCTTAGGCTCAAGGCCTGGAAGTTGACGTGTTGAACGGTCATAACAGTTGATTACAAGATTATCCTTATCAATCATATGGAAGTTTGTACGCTTCATTCTACCTATTGTAAGGCTATGTTTCCATACATAGCGGTGAATTGACTCAGCACCTTCTTTACCTGCTGCAATTGCTTCAATTGCAAAACGAGGTCCTGTGTATGCGTCACCACCAACGAAAACATCTGGTTGCTCTGTCTGATATGTCCAAGCATCGGCTTTTGCTGTGCCATTCTTGTTGAATGCAACCTTCTCACCCTTAAGTAAGTCGCCCCACTCAATAGACTGACCAATTGCAGAGAGTACATAATCACATTCGACTGTCTTCGTTGTCTCCTCATCATACTTTGGAGCAAACTTATGGTTTTCATCAAACACAGATACGCACTTCTTAAATACAACGGCCTTAACCTTACCATTTTCGACGATGATTTCCTTTGGGCCCCAGCCGTTGTTAATCTCTACTTTTTCTTCCTCTGCCTCTAATACTTCATCATCAGCAGCCGGCATTTCTTCGCGACTTTCAAGGCTAAACATTGCCACATTATCCGCGCCGTAACGTACTGCCGTACGTGCTACATCAACTGCAACATTACCGCCACCGATAACTACAACTTTGCCTTGAAGTTTATTAGTCTTATTGAGAGCTACACCCTTAAGGAAGTCAATGCCTGAGATTACACCTTCAGCGTCTTCACCGCCTATGCCGAGTTTTCTTCCGCCCTGTGCACCAATTGCAACATAGAAGCCTTCATATCCTTCTTTACGAAGATCATCAAGGGTCATATCCTTACCAACTTCTACGCCACATTTAATATCAACGCCAAGTGCCTTAACAACCTCTATTTCAGCCTCTACAACGTCCTTCTCCAATCGGAATGATGGCATACCAAATGTCATCATTCCACCTGGCTTACTCTCTTTTTCAAACACAGTTACATCATGACCCCAAATAGCAAGGTAATATGCACATGAAAGTCCAGCAGGACCAGAACCAATTACTGCAACCTTCTTACCATATTCATAGTACTTCTTTGGAACGAAACGAGTTGCTGCATTCAAATCACGATCTGCAATAAACTTTTTAACCTCATCAATTGCTACTGGTGAATCAATATCTCCACGTGTACAACCATCTTCACAGAAGCGTGCGCATATACGACCGCATACTGCTGGGAATGGGTTTTCCTTTTTAATGAGTTCAAGTGCCTCGTCATATCTGCCTTCAAGTGCCATCTTAAGATAACCTTGAACTGCAATATGTGCAGGGCAGTTTGTCTTACAAGGTGCAGTACCCGTCTCAGGAACTACATGATCTCTATCCGTGTAGAAAGCATCGCCATTCCAGTGTCTTGACGTAAGTATCATACGGTCATTTGCAATAACTGTATCCTTAATCTTAACCGGTTCTTTCTGGCAGAGCTTTTGACCGAGTTTTACTGCGTTTTGAGGACAAACCTCTACACAACCTCCACATGCTACGCAATTATTAGGATCAACACTTGCTGTATAGTTTGAAGATGAGAGGTTTGGAGAAGATGTATACCAAGATGTCTTAAGAGCCATACATGTCTCCCAATGACAGTTACAGATAAACAAGCTCTCATCTTTGCCATCAATATTTGAAAGTTGATGAACGCAGCCTCTATCCTCTGCTTTTTTAATAATAGCCTCTGCTTCTTCACGCGTAATTTTTCTAGCCTTGCCTGTGCGAACAAGGTGATCGGCAAATTTACCGAGGCTTATGCAATATTCCTCAAGCAAGTCAGCAGAACCTTTTTCCATCATTTCGCGAAGGCGTCTGCACTCACATGGCGCAACAGCCAAATGACCTTCGTTTTTATCAAGCCAATACGATACTTCTTCAAGGTCTACTTTACGAGAATCATTCATAATCGCTTCTTGAACAGGAAGTGCGCGCATAATTGCGGCGCCCATTGGAACAAAGCCCGTGATGAGCTTTTGAAGGTTCAAAATGTAATTGATAAATCCAGGTGCTGTCTCCGGATACTTTTCCGTAAGCTCCTTAGACATAGTTACACCTTCCATAGAGCCAGGCGCAAACACTGGAAGAACAAACATATCTACGCCGCTGTCATCACTTGTATATTCGATAATACCAATACGAGCCATCTCATCAGCAAGTTTGGCGCAGGCTTCGACACTCATACCTTCAATCTTTGCCAACTCATCAATATAATATGGGTGGCGAAGTTTCATCTTAAGTACGAAATCAACCATCTCGTCTGAAAGCATTCTGTTCCAGAAGATATATTCCCATGAATTCTTTGTTGGAAGTGGATTCAAGAAATTAACATGAGTAATCATACGAAGCAAGTTTTTTCGAACAGGCTGTCCTGCGGTTTCTCTCATGTAATCTTCGAGACATTTTTGATCGCCATGATCAAGATTGTTATGTTCACGTTCTAACATTTAATCATCTCCTAATAATATAATTAAACCATTACTTATTGTATGACACTACGCCTATTGCTCGCAAAAACAAAATGACAAATTTGTTTCATTGTGATACAATATTTAAAAATTGTTCCACGAGGTGATTCCTTGAAAAACACAACAAAAGACGACATCTTACATGCATTCAACAATTTGATAGAAACAACCAGCTTTGATAAAATCACCGTTCAGATGATTCTTGACGAAGCTCAAATTGGCCGTGCAACTTTTTATAGGTACTTCAAAGACAAGTACGATGTTATGAACTACAACTATAGCAAGTTCCTTGAAGAGTACCTGCTTGCAGGCAGAATCCAAACTTTTGAGGATTTCTTTAAAATTATGACAAGCACTGGCACAGACTTTTTCCGCAACAAAATCAAGATTTTTGATTCAACTGGCGCAAATTCATTCCAAAACTTCCTCTATGAAGCATCATTCACAAGTGTTAAGTTGATCCTACTTATGAGAGGTCAAACAAGCCTTAGCCCAACGGAAGAAATGCAATACAAATTCCTCTGTCACGGCATCCCTCACCTTTATGAGGGATGGATCAAAGGAGAGTACCCAAATGTGACTTCAGATGAGGCATCTAAAGCCATATATGACCTCCTGCCAGAGCAATTAAAAGGCAACCTTTGGGTACGTGAATAATGGTTGACGGTTTTATTTTTTAGTGATATATTCGCAAATGTAGAATAAATTGGAGGCCACAAATATGGACGACAAAACTTATAGAATTATTGAAATTAAAGAAAACGTTTTTGCAGACAACAACAAAGATGCAGAAAAGCTCAGAGAGGAACTTAAAAGTAAGGGCACCTTCTTTTTGAACATCATGAGCTCACCTGGTTCTGGCAAGACAACAACTTTGACACAGGTTATTCCACGCCTTGCAGAAAAATACAAGATTGGTGTTATGGAGGCCGACATCGACTCTGATGTCGATGCTGCAACTATCACATCCATCGGTGCCAAGGCAATCCAGCTCCACACAGGCGGCATGTGTCACCTCACAGCCGAGATGACACGTCAAGGCATCGAAGGCCTTGATGAGGACTTTGACTTTTTAATCCTTGAAAACGTTGGTAACCTTGTTTGCCCTGCCGAGTTCGATACAGGTTCAGTCAAGAACCTTACAATCCTCTCTGTTCCAGAGGGTGATGACAAGCCGCTCAAATACCCACTTATGTATCAGGTATCCGACCTCCTTGTCATCAACAAGATTGACGTTGCTCCTTACTTCACTTTCGACATCGACAAGTGCAAACAAAACGCGCTCATGCGCAATCCTTCACTCGACATCATCCCTATCTCCGCAAAAACCGGAGAAGGCGTCGATGAACTCTGCGCTTGGCTTGAGCGCGAAATCGAGGCTTGGAAAAACAACTAAACAAAAAACGCTCCAGGAGTGGCAACTCCTGGAGTTTGTTTTTGACATATGTTTTATATGTGGTATTATGTATGCGTTATTTTTAAAAGAAGGAGATCTTTAAAGATGCGTAAAAAACAGTTTAAAGCGGAATCTAAGAGACTTATGGATATGATGATTAATAGCATCTATACCAATAAGGAAATCTTCCTCCGCGAAATCATTTCTAATGCGAGTGATGCAATCGACAAACTCGCTTTCTTATCCTTAACTGATGATAAGGTTGGAATTGATCGCTCTGATTTTGCTATTACACTTACCATTGATAAAGAAAACCGTACATTGACAGTTTCCGATAATGGTATCGGTATGAACGCTGATGAGCTCGAGAACAACCTCGGTATCATCGCAAGTTCTGGCAGCCGTCGTTTCTGCCAGGAGAATGAAGAAGCAGACCTCTCTGACACTGAAATCATCGGTCAGTTCGGTGTAGGCTTCTACTCAGCATTCATGGTATCAGACAAGATTACCGTTATCACAAAGAAATATGGCGAGGACCAGGCTTACAAATGGGAATCAGAAGGAATAGACGGCTACACAGTTGAACCTTGTGAGCGTGAGACAGTAGGTACAGACATCATTATGCACATCAAAGAGGACGGTGACGTTGCTGACGAATACTCCCAGTATGTCCGTGAGTACCCTCTCTACAAACTTGTTAAGAAGTACTCAGACTACATCCGTTTCCCAATCAAACTCTTAATGCCTCATCCTGTACTTAAGGAGGGCTCTACTGAGGAGAACCCTGAGTATGAGGAAGTATTTGAGTATGACATTCTCAACTCAATGGTTCCTATTTGGCACAAGAAGAAAACAGACGTAACTCAAGAGGAATATGACCAGTACTATCAGGAGCACTGGATGGATCAAAATCCTCCTCTCTGCACAATCCCTATTTCAACTGAAGGTACAGTTTCTTACGAAGCTCTTATCTATATTCCAAAACAGCCACAGAGCCAGTACTATACAGACGACTTCAAAAAAGGTCTTCAGCTCTACAGCTCAGGCGTTATGATTATGGACACCTGCGAGGACTTGGTACCAGAGCCATTCAACTTCATCAAAGGTGTAGTTGAATCTCCTGACCTCTCACTCAACATCTCCCGTGAAATGCTCCAGCAGAGCAGACAGCTCACAGCTATCAAGGGACACGTTGAGAAGAAGGTGAAGGCCGAGCTCAAAAAGCTCCTTGAGAACAACCGCGAAGGCTATGAGGAATTCTTCAAATACTTCGGCCGTCACCTCAAGGTAAACCTCCTTGATAGCTATGGCCAGAACAAAGAACTTATCTCTGACCTTCTCCTCTTCTACTCATCAACCGAGAAGAAGCTTGTAACTTTAGAGGAATACGTAAACAGAATGACTACCGACCAGAAATACATCTACTATGCAACTGGTGAGTCAGTTACTTCAGTTGATAATCTTCCTCAAACTGAGATAGTTAAAGACCACGACATGGAACTTCTCTACCTTGTTGACCCAGGTGACGAATTCATCCCTGGTGTGCTCGGCAAATTCATGGAGAAGGAATTCCGTTCTATAGACGATGCAGACTTAGGCTTTGAGGATGAGAAAACAGAGATTGATGAATCTGCATTTAAAGATGCATTTGACTTCATCAAAGAGACTCTCGGCGACAAAGTTGACGAAGTAAAAGCAACTAACCGTCTTAGAAGTCACCCAGTTTGCATAAGCAGTGGCGACGGAATCACATTTGAAATGGAAAAATATTTCAGTGCTATCCAGCCAGGTGGTATCGGAGCAAAGGCAAAGCGCATTCTTGAAATCAACACAGAGCACGCTGCTTTCCAAGCACTGAACACTGCCCGTGAGACCGACCCTGAGAAAGCAAAGAAGTTTGCTACTGTTCTTTATAACCAGGCACTTCTTATTGCAGGTCTTCCTATTGAAAACCCAACAGAATACACAGACTTGCTTGTTTCACTTTTCAGATAAGTAAATAGACAAAAATTAAGACCTCCGGAAATCCGGAGGTCTTTTAATTTAACTATTAGTCTTTGTACTCGTACTTTGGAACATTGATATCATAAGCTGGCTTCATCGGATCACGACGTTCCATCTTATCATAATGCTTGCAAAGTGTTGGTTCAACTACATAGAACAAGAGTTTACCGTCAAGGTCAAACCAGAAAATTGCAAAGAGAGCACCATAGACTGCTGCAAGAGCAGCAACGATTTTTGCTATAACTTTCATTTTGTTCAACCTCCTTTTACCAGCTCTGGCTATCATCAAACTCAAGGAGTGATGGGTCGAGTGGTTCTTCTTGCATTACTGTAAACATATAGTCATTAACGATAGCACGGATTTCTGAACGAGATACAACGCGCTTATCAGGAAGAGCATGTGGCATCCAAATAGCATGGATGTTACGAGCACGGAATTCATCCTCGAAGAGACCGTGAACACCCTGCATACCCTTACACTGGAGCTGGTCATACATCATAACCATGTCGCAGTTGAAGCGTTCCATATAATCCCAAAGTTCAAAGATATGGTGCATGCCACCAACAGCCATACGGCGCATTGGAGCCCACTCATGATAAAGTGCCATATCCATAAGTGTATCATCAACGTTACCATCTGCACGGATTTCCATATCAAACATGAGTGAGTCCATGTTCATGATAGTGTTGAGACCCCAGCAGTTATAAGCCCATGTACACCAGTTTGAGAAATAAAGAGGAGCACATGACCAAGCGATAACACGGTGACGTGTATTTGGATAAGAGTTGATCTTTTCTCTTACGCACTTCTCAAGAATCTTCTTAACTTTAGCATCTGTCTGGTGCCAAATCTCGTTCTCACCGTACTGTGAGTAGTAGATTCTATAAAGAGCCTGAGCTACGCCGTTGATTGGGTAGTAGTTAGAGTTTGCTGCAACATCCCACTTCTCCCACTCAAAACGCTGAAGTTCATTCTGCTTCTTGAGCATTTCATTCATTACGTCGAAGTTAGGCTTCATACCTGTCTGATCTTCAATGAACTTCCAGAGCTCACGGATGTCATTTGCGCAGTTTTCTTGAACGAGTGGGTCGTCAAAGAGCATTGGCTGTGGAAGAGCAAAGAGTGGCTTGTCGCCTAAATACCAGTCCTGAATAACTGTTGATGCTACAGAACCGTCGCATGCTTCGTTGGAAGTGATAACGATTGGCGCATAATCAGGCATATCGTCAAGAACGAAGAGACCTTCCTCAGCCTGACACATTGGACATGGGTCACCAGGAAGACCGATTGACTGAGCTGCGTCGATGTAGTTAAGAACAGTATGGTTGTTTACGTGACAAGTTACGAAATATGGAATCATCTCCATAGGGATGTGGTTAAGACGATCAGCCCATGGATAAAGAACGCCAGCCCAAACTGTCTCTTTGTGAGCAACTGTGTTCTTCCAAAGTTCATTGTGCTCGCCGCCGTTGATGTTAACATCTGCCTTGAGCATAGCCATGAACTGCTGGATAGTCATGTTGGTCATAGCACGATAGTGCCATGCTGAAGCTTTAAGAGCCTCACCGCGAAGACCTTCAAGGCCACGGTCAAACCAATGAAGTACTGGGAGATATGTTTGACCGAGCCAACGATAACGCCAAGCGCCTTTTGCGAATGTTACAACACCGCCGTACTTAAAGATGTCGGCTACCATCATTCCGTAGTTGTAGCACCAAATCTTGTTGAAGTAGTACATAGTGTCGCGGAAGCCTCTCCACTCACGATGCTTATAGAGGCCTGTCTTATCTTTATAAAGTTCACCAATACGGCGCTCTTCATGAGGAGGGCCATACCAAAATCTTTTAGCAAGTTCTATAGGATTCTTCATTATTTGGCACCTCCCTGAATAGTTTTAATTTCAACGCTCTCAATGAAAGCCTGAATACGAGTTCTAAGCTGACCTGTTGCTGCGTTGATGTATTCCTTCTCAAGTGAACATGTTGGAACACCAAAGTCGCGTGGAAGAATAATAGCGTCTATTGTACGCTCATATGACCAGTACTCGCAGAATTTGTTAGATACAACAATAAGTCCGTCTGCTTTGTAATCCTTACAAATGTTAGCAAGTCTAAGCTTACGCTCACGCATCTCATCCTTCATCATCCAACGTGGGCAGCAGCTTGTCTCGAGATAATGACGAGCAATAGCCTCAAGTGGCTTTTCGCCGTCCTTAATCTCAATTGGCTCACGGCCAGGAATAGAACCGTAGCAATAACGGTCAGCTACTACAAGTGCGCCACAGCTCTCAACGAGCTTTGTGAAATCAGGATCATCATTTTCAGAACCAGCAAGTACAACTCTAATACGGAAGTTTGGTGTTGGGTCTGGTTCTCTTGTCTTAAGTTCTTCTGCAGTCTCACGAAGATAAGGGAGAATTAAATACTTAGGACAAACAAGAGATACAAGCTGAATTACGTGGAACTCGTAACCTGTAATTGTAGGATTGTCGAGTTTTCTGTAATCGCCGATTTGATTAATGAGGTCACAAACCTCATTGTGTTCCTTGATAGCAGCCTCAAGAGCCTTGTCAGAAGTATCAATTCCATAATGGCTATTGAGTTCATCAAGTACGTGTGCCTGGAGCTGTTTCTTAAAGTGGTCAATGCCGTTCTCAGTCTTCTTGAAAGGTACGTCTGTAAAAGATACGAAGAAGTCTGGGTTTTGAATAATGTCCATTCTGTCAAGGTGCTCCTGGAAACGACATGTTACTGTACATGTCTCAGTTGCCATCTGAGCATCAAGAAAATTATAGCCACCCTCAAGAGCACGCTCTAAAAGGCTACGGCCATAGTGGCAGGTACGGCCAGACATATAATATGTAGCCATATCTGGAGAAGTACATGCTGGTGCACGAAGACGTACGCCAAAGCATCCTTCGAGGTCTAAGAGAACTTCTGGCATGAAGTAGCAAGTATAACCGAGAGCTTTTTTACCCTCTGATTTTGCCTGCTTAACGAGGTCGTTATTAGCTTCCTGCAGTAAGTTCTCAAAGAAAATTAAATGCTTTAAGTCTCTCATTAACTTACCTCCCATTTTGCTTTGCGCAAAAAATAACAAGTAAATTGTAATAGATTCTTGTACGAGTAACAATTGAATATATCAACAAGATTTTATAAACATTTTTGTACCTTTTTTAATTCTGTCCCATTTTATTTGCTTTTTTGAGCATAAGTGTAGTAAAATTTCCATATCATAATTTTTGTCTATGGAGGCAAGTTAAATGAAAATTCTTCTTGAAACATCAGCTCGTCATGTCCACGTTACTAGAGAGGTCCTCGACATTCTCTACGGTGAAGGATATGAGCTCACAAACAAAAAAGACCTCTCTCAGCCAGGCCAGTTCGCTTGCGAAGAGAGAATAGCTGTTGTTGGACCAAAGAGCCAGTTCCCAGCTGTATCAATTCTCGGCCCTTGCCGTCCTTACACACAGGTTGAGCTCTCAGCATCAGATGCTCGTTCAATCGGCGTTACAGCTCCAATCCGCATGTCAGGAGACCTTGAAGGTTCTGGCGGATGCAAACTCATTGGCCCAAAAGGCGAAGTTGAGATTGATAAGGGTGTAATCGTTGCAAAGCGTCATCTCCACGCTCTTCCAGAAGAGGCAAAGGAACTCGGTATTGAAGATGGTGAAATCATCAAGATTAAAGTTGACTCAGAAGAACGTTCTCTTATCTTCGATGATGTTATCGCAAGAGTAACAACAACTTCTGGTCTTGCTATCCACATTGATACGGACGAAGCAAATGCCTGTGGTGCAACACCAGGCATGATGGTTGAAGTAATAAAATGAGTTTAGGAGCTACAAAGAAGCTCTACGACGAAGATAGTTACTTAAAAGAATTCACCGCCCTTGTAAAATCATGTAATAAGAGCGGTGATTTTTTTAAGATAGAGCTTAATCAAACAGCCTTCTTCCCAGAGGGTGGTGGTCAGCTCGCTGACCCTGGCTTTTTCATCGTGAATGGAAAAGAAATAAATGTTTTTGATGTGCAACTCGAAGGTGACAAGGTTTTTCACTTTACACGTGAAAAAATTTTAGAGAATTTTGAAATTTCCGGTGTGATTGATTTTGAAGAACGCTTCAGAAGAATGCAAAATCACACAGGTGAGCATATCGTCTCGGGCCTCATCAATAGGACATTTGGGTACAACAACATCGGTTTCCACTTAGGGGATGATGATACCACTTGTGACTACGATGGCGTTCTCTCCTGGAACCAGGTCAAAGAGATTGAAAAAGCTGCAAATGAGGCAGTTTTTGCAAATAAAAAGGTGGTTGCTTACTATCCTGACCCAGTGACTTTACCAAGTCTTGAGTACAGATCAAAGCTTGATTTGACCGAGGGCGTTCGCCTAGTTATGATCGACGGTGTGGACTGCTGCGCATGTTGCGCGCCGCACGTGAAGACAACCGCCGAAGTGGGACTTATCAAGATAGTGAACATTGAGAAGTCACACGGTGGTACAAGACTTCATCTGCGCTGTGGCATGTCCGCGCTTCTCGATTACGACGAAAAGCAGACACAGGCGCTTCGCATTGGCGACCTTCTCTCTGCTCGCCAGTTCGAACTTGCCGACTGCGTTGAAGCACTTCAAAAGGCAAACAGCAGATTGAACTATGAACTTGCTCGCATGTCTGAGAAAGTCGCAGAGGCAACTCTCACCTCTTTAGAAAAAGTCGACGGCAACAAGGTTATGGTGCTCTCAAATGCTGATACAGATGCACTTCGTGCATTTGCAAATGGCGGCCGAAAAAAAGTATCAGGCCTCTTCGTTGCTTTGACAGAGGCTGGGACGGGCTTTAGGTATATGATTACTTCTGCCGATGACAGCATCAAACTCTCAGCCAAAGCAAAAGAGTTTAACGATGCCCTTCTCGGCCGTGGCGGTGGCAAAGACGACATGATTCAAGGCACCTTCGCTGCACCACTTGAAGAGATTGAAAAATACTTTGATGATAAATAAAATAGAACCCTGCCGTTTGGCAGGGTTTATTTATTTTAATTAAGTTCCGAAAGAACTGTTGTGCCAGAGGCTAAGGACTTTTGAACATCAACAATGCGCTGATTCTTGGAACCTCTGAAGCGAAGATCTAAAGTCTTCTGCTCCTCGATGAATTTGCCATCGACAAGAAGGCTAATCTCTTTCAAGAGATCCATCCAACAGTTCTCATCATTTGCGCCGTCTCTGAGTTCCTCAAATGTCCAACCAGAGAAGGACATGACATCAAGACCCTCTTTTTTGAGTTCCTTTGCAAGAACTGCGAGAGCTTTAGCCTGTGTGAAAGGTTCACCTCCTGAGAGCGTAATTCCATTGAGAAGTGGGTTTGCCTTTGCGGCGTTCACAATATTTTCGACGGTCGTCATATAGCCACCTTCAAATGGCCACGTTTGGGCGTTTTGGCAGTTCTTACAGTGATGTGGACATCCCTGTACAAACACTACAAAACGCCAGCCAGGACCGTCGACGATTGATTCGCGGATAACTCCAGCCAGGTGAAGTTTAGTTCCACCTGGCTGGCTCCAATCAATTATTTGGGTGTCGATTGGGAAGTCTTGCATTATACCTGCTCGAACTCTCCTGCACCTGTACCAACTGAGTGCTTAACTCTGTCATTTACTTCTGCATATTTAGCATCGTTGAAACGATCAAGTGTACCAACAAGGTAACCTGTAATTCTACGAATTCTTTCGAACTTTACGCCTTCGCCTACCATTTTAGATTCCATCATGATTAATAACCACCTTTCATTAAATTAGATTTCTTTTATGTCTACAGGGTGTGCAACTTTATCTTCTTCCTCAAGTGGATTCTCATCACATGAGCAAACTGAAGTTGAGTAACCCTTAATTCTCATAAGTACCTCTTCTGAGATAGCCTCACCATCGTGACGACCGCAGCGTGGGCATACATCGCCAATAATTCCAGTGTAACCACAAACTGGGTCACGGTCAACTGGATGGTTAATTGAGGCATAACCCATATTGTTTTCCTTCATACAACGGATAACTGACTCAAATGCATCAAGGTTGTCAAGTGGGTTACCATCCATCTCGATATATGAGATATGACCTGCGTTTGTAAGATTGTGGTATGGTCCCTCAATCTTAATCTTCTCAAATGCTGAGATTGGGAAGTATACAGGTACGTGGAAAGAGTTTGTATAATAAGCTCTATCTGTTACGCCTGGGATTACACCATAACGCTCACGGTCCATACGTACGAAACGACCTGAAAGACCTTCTGCAGGTGTTGCGATAAGTGTGTAGTTTAGTCCCTCATCCTGTGATTTCTGATCACAACGTGAACGCATGTGACCAACAATCTCAATACCGAGGTTACGAGCTTCCTGAGTCTCACCGTGGTGAGAACCGATAAGAGCCTTAAGACACTCAGCAAGACCGATAAAACCAACAGTCAATGTACCATGCTTAAGAACTTCCATAACCTCATCGTCTGGCTTAAGCTTGTCAGAGTCAAGCCAGAGTCCCTGTCCCATAAGGAACGGATAGTTGTAAACCTTTCTGTGACCCTGGATAAGGAAACGGTCATAGAGCTGATCAAATACGAGGTCGATCTTTCTATCGAGTTCTTCGAAGAAGATATCAATGTTGCCATGAGCTTTGATAGCTATTCTTGGAAGGTTGATAGATGTGAATGAGAGGTTACCACGTCCACATGTTACCTGACGGCTTGGATCATAAACGTTAGCCTTAACACGTGTACGGCAGCCCATGTAAGCAACCTTTGTGTTATAGTCATTTACGTCATAACCAGCCTTGTTGAATGTAGCATCAGCGAAGCAGAAGTTAGGGAACAATCTCTTAGCTGAAACTTTCATTGCAAGTTTGAAGAGGTCATAGTTTGGATCCTCTGGATTATAGTTTACGCCTTCCCTAATACGGAAGATAGAAACTGGGAAGATAGCTGTTTCGCCATTACCAAGACCTGCATCTGTAGCAAGGAGAAAATTCTTTGTTACAAGACGTGCTTCCTGTGAAGGGTCATCACCAAGTGTGATTGATGAGAATGGTACCTGAGCACCAGCACGTGAATGCATTGTGTTGAGGTTGTGAACGAAAGCTTCCATTGCCTGGAATGTCTGCTTATCAGTTTCCTTAGTTGCTTTCTTTACTGCAAACTCCTGAGCCTTCTTAACGTTAGCTTCTGGGAGCTTGTATTTATTTATGAGAAGGTCAGCCTCTTTTGCCTGATAGTCATTATCGTTGGCAAATACTGGAAGAAGGCCATATGTGCCTTCAACCTCAAGGCAGAGATTCTTTGAAGCTTCTGTTGCATCTTCAAAACCGCAGAGGAGCTCAAGGCCCTTAGCGAGGTTAGAGATGTAGAACTTTTTATATGTCTTGCAAACACCAGGAGCCATGAAAGTATCAAATGCAGGGATACTTTGGCCACCATGCTGGTCGTTCTGGTTTGACTGGATAGCAATAGCAGCGAGAGCAGCGTAACTAGAGATATCGTTAGGCTCACGAAGGAAGCCATGTCCTGTTGAGAAACCACCCTTGAAAAGTTTATTAATATCAATCTGACAACATGTTGTTGTGAGAGTTAAGAAGTCGAGGTCATGAATATGAATGTCACCCTCAGCATGAGCCTTTGAATGCTCAGGCTTCAAAACATAGAGTTCGTTGAACTGCTTAGCACCTTCAGAACCATACTTGAGCATAGTACCCATAGAAGTATCTCCGTCGATGTTAGCATTTTCACGCTTAATATCATTCTCTTTAGCGTCTTTAAATGTAAGACCCTCATAGATCTTCATAAGACGAGTGTTCATTTCACGAACACGTGAACGCTCTGAACGGTAAAGAATGAACTTCTTTGCAGTTCTAGCGTGACCACTTTCGATGAGAACCTTTTCTACTGCATCCTGGATCTCTTCTACTGTTGGTCTTGTATTTCCTGTTGACTCAATATAGTCAACTACCTTCTGTGAAAGGGCAAGAGCCTCTTCATAATCGTCGCCGCCTGTAGCTTTGGCAGCCTGGTAGATAGCATTAGCTATCTTGTCAATTGAGAAAGGTACTGCTCTACCGTCTCTCTTAATGATGGTTTCAATCATTTCAATGTTCCTCCATTTATGTTCAAACCACAAGATATTGTGGTCCCTTTTCGTGTACTTAACATTATATAGTCCTCTTATATATATGTCAACCGAGCGGAATATATAAATTTGAGACATATTTTTTAGTGCTTTTGTAAAAAATAGCTTTTTGTTGCTTTTCATATTATAAATGGTATATAATAAAAGACTGTACAATACCCCTTTTGGAGGAAGAACTATGAAGAAGCTCAAAATTGCTAACTTATCACCAACACCACTCATGATTGTTCTTGCAGTTGGTGTCTTTCTTTCTGTGCCAATTCGCGTGTTCCAACTCTGCAACTGCGTTGACTCAGCAACAGGATTTTGGGCAGCAAAAGACTTCACAATAATTCTTCTCTACATCATCTGCGGAGTTGTTGGTGCTCTCGCTTTCTTCCTCTCCTTCTTCAGTGGTATTATGACAAAACCTAAATTTAAAGAAGGCAAGGATTTAGCCCTCGGCATCTGCGGTGGGATCTTCGCAGTAACACTTCTTTTAGACACAGTACAACTCGTATTAAAGTTTATCGGGCTCATGTCATCTTACACAACTGACAACAACGGTAGACTTTCCTACTATATGACAACTTCTGGCGGATTTGCCATTGTGCTTTCAGCTTTGTTCGGTGCTCTTGGAACAGCATATCTTACATTTGTTTCTATCTCTGCTATCTCTGGCACTAACAAGTACAGTCACAAGCGCATCCTTGGTCTCGGCCCTACTCTTTGGGCTATGTTCCGCCTTGTGTATCACTTCACAGATCCTATCAATTACAGAAATATATCTCAGCTCTACCTTGAAATTCTCATGCTTTGCTTTGCAATGATTTTCTTCCTTTCATTTGCACGTATTGCATCAGAAATCAACGAAGGTAGCAGCATGATGATTCTCTGGTTCTCAGGTGTTTGCACTGCACTTCTTGCTTACATCTGTGCACTTGCACCTTTTATCCTTGTTATCACCGGCAAGGGCGAACTTCTCCCTAGCACATACCCTATGCGCTACTGCGACTTGGGCCTTGCCACTTTCATAACAGCATTCCTTTTCACAGTAACACCTCTCACAAATGAAGTCGGTGAAAACTAATGATAGAAAAGCTCAAAACTCTTATTGATGCTGGCAGAGTACCACATGCCCTAGTTATTGATGGTGGAACTTATGAGTCACGCCTCGCTTGCGCAAAGGAACTGGCAGCTGCACTTCTCGGTGAGACAGAAAAAGTTATGGCTGATGTTCATCCTGACGTAATCACTGTTTTACCAGAAGAGAAGAAAAAAACTCTCTCAGTTGAAATAATTCGCGATATGCGTGAAGACGCATACATTATTCCAAATGAGAACGAACGAAAAGTTTATATTATTGCAAAGGCCGAGCTCATGCTCGACTATGCACAAAATGCCCTTCTTAAAATATTAGAGGAGCCACCACAGTATGCGACTTTCGTTCTTCTCTGCGACACACATTCTTGCCTCCTTGGCACAGTGCAATCCCGTGTCGCAGTATTTACTCTTGATGATGAGGCAGCAAACGCAGAAGACGAAACTTACGCCGAGTGCTTATCACTTGCAAGGGACCTTGCAAGTAAAATTGCAACTCGTGACAATTTTGCTCTCTTAACAGCTGTTTCCTGCTTTGATAAAAACTTTGATCAGTTAAACCCTACACTCGATGCACTCTCCGCTATTTTGCGTGACGCACTTGTACTCAGCGCCGGCGGTGTGAACTGTATCAGTGGTGCAGAGAATGAAGCAAGACTACTTGCGAACAGCCTCTCTGCGAATGAACTTATTGCTCGTTCAGAAGGTATTGCTGACATAGTTAAAGCAATTAACATATACGGAAACAAGAACCTGACTCTTACAAGGCTTGTTTCAAAACTTTCTGGAGGTCCAAATGACTGAAGTAGTTGGCATTCGTTTTAAAGAGGTCGGCAAAATCTATTGCTTTGACCCTAAAGGCCAGACGCTGACTCCAGGGCAGTATGTCATTGTTGAAACTGCTCGCGGCGTTGAATGCGGACAAGTTGCCACTGGCAACGAGATGGTCGGCGAAGACAAAATCGTCGCTCCGCTAAAGCCTATAGTTCGAGTTGCAACCGAAGAAGATCTCAAAAAGGTTGCCGAGAACAAAGAAAAAGAAAAGTCCGCATTCAAAACATGCGAAGAAAAAATAGCAAAACACGGTCTCGAGATGAAACTCACAGAAGTTGAGTACACATTCGACGGCAGTAAAATCCTATTTTATTTCACAGCAGATGGACGCGTTGACTTTAGAGAACTCGTTAAAGACCTTGCCTCCGTTTTCAAGACAAGGATTGAACTTCGCCAAATCGGCGTTCGCGACGAGGCAAAGATGCTGGGCGGCATCGGTATCTGCGGCAGACCTTATTGCTGCAACTCATACCTCGGTGAATTCGCACCAGTATCAATAAAGATGGCAAAAGAGCAGGGTCTCTCATTGAACCCTACAAAAATCTCTGGCGCTTGTGGTCGACTCATGTGTTGCCTCAAGTATGAGCAGGACTCATATGAGCATCTCGCCAAAATCACACCAAAGCCAGGCGCTTTGGTTGACACAAAAGACGGCAAGGGTGTTGTTACAGAGTCTAACCTCATCTCAGGCGTAGTCAAAGTTAGACTCGATCGTGCCCCAGAAGCAGTTCCATCAACCTACGATAGAAAACAAGTCAAAATACTCCGTGATGTAAAAACCACAGTATCAAAAGAAGAGCGTGAAGCTCTCAAGGCTATTGAAGAATAAAGGAGAGAAAACAAGATGGCAGAAGAAATTTTACTTACTAGTGATGGTCTAAAAGAAATACAGGACGAACTCGAACAACTTAAAACTGTTGGTCGTAAAGACATAGCAGAAAAAATTAAAGTTGCCCTTTCATTCGGCGACTTATCTGAGAACTCTGAGTACGACGAAGCTAAATCTGAGCAGGGTAAACTTGAGTCTCGTATCAACGAACTCGAAGCTATCCTCCAGAACTACAAGCTCATCGACGAAGATGAACTTTCATCTGACGTTGTAAACCGTGCTTCAAAGGTTACTCTTCGTGACATGGAAACTAAGGAAGAGTACACATACCAGATCGTTGGTCCTCAGCAGGCCAACCCTATGAAAAACAGAATTTCTGATGAATCACCTGTTGGTAAAGCAATTCTTGGTAAAAAGAAGGGTGCTACTGTTTCAGTTGAAACACCTGCAGGAACACTCAAATATAAAATTATTGACATCGAACTCAAATAATTTTATACGCTTAGGAGAATAATAATGGCAGACAACCAAAATCCAGCAGTAGAGGAACACGAACTCACTGCTGAAGAAACAAACGAACAAAGACAAATTAGAATAGATAAGCTCAAGGTACTTCAGGATGCTGGCAAAGACCCATTCCAGGTTATGACAGCTGACCAGTCCCACCACACACTTGACGCTAAAGCAGAATACGAAGAGCTTGAAGCAAAACTCCTCGCCGACCGTCCTATTCCAGATGTATCTGGCCTCGACGAGCAGGCAGCACGTGAAGTTACAAACAACGATTACAATGAGCGCCGTGCAATTATGGATGCACAGCCTATCACTGTATCTATCGCTGGCCGTATGATGTTCAAGCGTGTAATGGGTAAGGCATCTTTCTGCAATATCCAGGATAAGGTGGGCAACATCCAGGTTTATGTTGCTCGTGATGCTATTGGCGAAGAGCCATATGCTGACTTTAAGAAGTCCGATATCGGTGATATCTTCGGCATCAAGGGCTACCTTTTCCGCACAAAGACAGGTGAAATTTCTGTCCACGCTGAGGAGATGAAACTTCTTTCAAAATCTCTTCTTCCTCTCCCTGAAAAATATCATGGTCTTAAGGATGCCGATACACGTTATCGCCGTCGCTATGTAGACCTTATCGTAAATCCAGAAGTAAAGGACACATTTGTAAAGCGTTCAAAGATTATCCAGTCAGTTCGTAAAACTCTCGATGACGTTGGATATGTTGAAGTTGAAACACCAGTTCTTTCAACAATAGCTGGTGGTGCAACAGCTCGTCCTTTCATCACTCATCACAATGCACTCGACCTTGACATGTACATGAGAATCGCAACTGAGCTCCCACTCAAGCGTCTCATCGTAGGTGGCATGGAGCGTGTATATGAGATCGGCCGTATCTTCAGAAATGAGGGTATGGATACAAAGCACAACCCAGAATTCACATCAATCGAATTCTATGAGGCATACACAGACTACAACGGAATGATGGACAGAACAGAAGCCATCATCCGCAATGCTGCTATGGCAGCAAATGGCACTTATAAAGTAACTTTCAAGGGCGTTGACATCGACCTTGAAAAGCCATTTGCACGTATGACAATGGCAGAGGCAGTTCTTAAGTATACGGGCATCGATTTCGAATCTTTCGCTTGCGACAATGAGAAGGCTATCGCCCTTGCCAAGGAAAAGCACATCGAAATCGAAAAAGGTAAAGAGACATGGGGCGACATCCTCGTTTCTTTCTATGACGAGTTTGTTGAGGCCAACCTCGAACAGCCAACATTCATCATGGACTACCCTGTTGAGGTTTCCCCTCTTACCAAGCGTAAGCCATCCAAGCCATACCTCACAGAGCGCTTCGAGCTCTTCATCCTTGGCACAGAGTACGGCAACGCTTACTCAGAGCTTAACGACCCACTTGATCAGATGGAACGTTTCAAGCATCAGCTCATGCTCCGCGAATGCGGCGATGAGGAAGCTAACATGCTCGATGACGATTTCGTTATGGCGCTCGAATACGGTATGCCACCAACAGGTGGTTGCGGTATCGGTATCGACCGCCTCGTTATGCTTCTTACTGGCAACGAGTCAATTCGCGATGTCATCCTCTTCCCAACGATGAAACCAATCGAATAAAAAAAATGATGCCCGAGCATTTACTGCTCGGGCATTTTCTTATTCTTTAATTTGCTTTCTGTCTTTGTCGCCAAAGAGAATCATGAAGAGAATCATGAGTACTTCGCCAAACATGCTGGTAAAGAACATGAGCTCGCCAGCTGATGCGCCAGCAGCAGAGATAGCGAACATAAAGAAACCTGAAAGGAAGAGGAATGGATTCTTCTTATCCTTGATTGCCTTAATGCCGCAAACCATAAGTGGAATGTCGGAACCAATTGAAAGTGCGAGTGAACCGATTGTTGCCCACTTTGGTGTGAGGTCGCCTGCCTTGTAGCGGAATACGTTTGCTACTGTCTCACCGTCAAGAACTGTGCAGCAGCTCTCTGCAAGACCAAATGCAATGAAGAATGCTGTGATACCCCAAACGATTTTCTTAGTCTTGTCCTTGGCACCAAGTGCCTCTGCACAGATTGGGAAAAGGAGTGGGATCAATACGCCGTGGAATACGAACCTGAGCTGGGATAGGCCCTTAAATACAGAGCCGCCTTTGATGAATGCACCAAGTGAGATAAAGAGTGCATCATAGAAAAGGCCAAATGTGATAAGTGCTGCTAGGAGATAAATCTTGTACCTGCTGTCCTTAAACTTCTTAAGGAGAATCACAATGAAACCAATGTGAATTGCTGTGATACACCACAGCATGGTAGAGAGATTGCTTAGCAAAAAGTTTTTCATAACTCTTGCCTCCTATTTTTATTTTAATATGCTTCGATTTCCTTAATTTTAAATTCATTGCCTTGGAGAAGATAAGTATGCTCAGAACTACAGTGCGGGCAAGTTTTACCAAATTCAACAGTAGGATAAGTATTTTTACAATCCTCGCAGTATGTCACTGCGGGGATTGTTTCTATTTTAAGTTCTGCTTCCTTTGTTAGTTCGCGCTTTGCAGCAGCCCACTTCCAGCAGTCACTAAGGTAGTCCTCAATAATGGCGGAAACTTCGCCAATTTCTAGAACTACCGTCTTGACGCCGGTCAGTTCGTTTTCTTTGCCTACTTCTTCTATTTTGTCTAGAACTGTAAAAACTACACCTAGTTCATGCATAATTATTTCTTACCTTTAAGCTTCTTAATCTTGAGGCCAACAGGATACTTAATCATATTAGGAATGATGTATTTAAGTTTTTCTTCTGATGTAATCATATCGCTGCAATGAGGAAGGTCACGCTCAAGGTGAATTGCGTCGAACTGGCATCTTGTTGTGCAGAGGCCGCAGCCTACGCACTTTGTCTCATCGACAACTGAACGTCCGCACTTGAGGCAACGTGCTGCCTCTGCCTTGACCTGATCCTCTGTAAATGGTTCAACGTACTCACGGAATGATTTTTTGTCAATGTCCTTCTTCTTTGGAACATTGCGGCCACAGTTGTCATATGATGGAACTGCGATGTCATCCTTGTTGAGTTCGATATAGTTGCGTCTGTCACGGCCGATAGTGAGAGTGCCGTTTGGCTGAACGTACCTGTGAATCGAGATTGCACCTTCACGGCCAGCAGCAATTGCATTGATTGCAAAGCTTGGGCCCGTGTAGAGGTCGCCGCCAACGAACACGTCTGGCTGTGCTGTCTGATATGTGAGCTTGTTTGCCATTGGGCCGTTGGCACGACCGAGTTCAACTTTCTCGCCATCGAGAAGGTTGCCCCAAGCAATTGCCTGGCCGATTGAGAGGATGACATCAGTACACTCAACTGTTACTGTGTCGTTCTCATCATATTGAGGAGCAAACTTGCCGTTTGCATCAAATACTGATGTGCACTTCTTGAGAACAATAGCCTTAACCTTGCCGTTCTCAACGATAATTTCCTTAGGCCCAAAGCCGCAGTTTACTGTGATGCCATCGCCCTCTGCGTCAGCAATCTCAACTGGGAGTGCTGGCATTTCCTCGCGGGACTCGAGGCAGTACATTGAAACTGCGCCATCACCGCAACGTGTGGCAACACGTGCGCAGTCGATTGCAACGTTACCGCCACCAATGACTACAACGTTGCCACCGCTGAGTTTATAGCTCTCGGCTGGTACGGCGCGTCTTAGGAAATCCACTGCTGTTACGACGCCCTCTGCATCCTCACCAGCAATACCTGCCTTCTTGCCGGCCTGGCAGCCGATAGCGATGTAAAATGCTTTGTACCCCTCTTGACGGAGTGCGTCAAGAGTGACATCACGGCCTACTTCTACGCCGAACTTGAACTCAACGCCAAGGGCCTTGATTACATCAACTTCGGCCTCTATTACATCCTTCTCAAGCTTGAATGATGGGATGCCATATGTGAGCATACCGCCTGGCTTTTCAGACTTTTCAAATACTGTTGGCTTGTATCCCTTGAGTGCAAGGTAGTACGCACAGGAAAGGCCTGCTGGGCCTGCACCGATGATAGCAATCTTCTCGTTTGCATAGAAGTTGTCATCAAGTGATGGGATAGTCTTCTTTGGAATATAGCGTGTTGCACTATCAAGATCGCGCTGTGCAACAAACTTTTTAATCTCATCAATTGCAACTGGGTCATCGATTGTACCACGAGTACAAGCATCCTCACACTTGTGGTTACAGATACGACCGCAGATTGCTGGAAGTGGGTTATCGAGTTTGATAAGCTGAAGCGCCTCATCATAGCGGCCTTCGCGAGCCATGTCGATATAACCCTGAATTGCGATGTGAGCCGGACAAGCAGTCTTACAAGGTGCTGTACCTGACTCGTGTGTTGGGATGCGGTTTAAATCACGATAGTTGTGAGTCCACTTATCCTCACCCCAAGACTCATCAACGTATGGGAGGCCCATTTTTGGATACTCAACCTCTGAGCCGTCCTTGTGGCAAAGCTTTTGGCCAAGTTTTGGAGCGCCTGCTGGGCAGACCTCCACGCACTTACCACAAGCTACACACTTGTCCTTGTCAACGTGAGCAATATAAGCTGAACGTGAGAGATTAGGTGTGTTGTAAAGCTGTGATGTGCGGAGCGCGTAACATACGTTAACGTTACAGTTACAGATAGCAAAGATTTTATTCTCGCCATCGATATTTGTGATTTGATGAACGAAGCCGTTGTCCTCTGCCTTTTGGAGGATTTCAAGAGCCTTTTCCTTGGTGACATAGCGACCACCCTTGTTTGTCTCAACAACGTAATGCGCCATGTCGCCCATAGCGATGCACCAGCCCTCTGGGTCATCGCCGCAACCTTCGTCAAATGTCTTTCTTGACTTGCGGCATGAGCAAGGTGATGCAGCATATACACCATCGTACTTATCGAGCCAATGAGAGATATGCTCAACAGATACAGATGTGTTTTCCATCTCAATTGCTTTTTCTACTGGTATTACGTGCATACCAATACCAGCGCCGCCCTCTGGTACAAACTTTGTAACCATGTCAAGCGGGAGGCGTGTCATTCTCTCAAAGAATATACCTACCTCTGGATGTTCATCCATGAGGTCAGCATTCATATTTGAGAACTCTGCGCTTCCTGGTACAAACATTGGAAGGCTATACTGCTTTTCGTGCTGTGGATTTTCCCAGTTATACTCAATAACGCCAGCGACAGCCATCTTTTCGAGAAGTTCCTCAACTTCCTTTTCTGGCTTGCCTGTACGCTCAACCATTTCCTTTAGAGTAACTGGCTTTCTAACTTCCATCTTGAGCGCAACCTCTGCCATTTCATCCGTACACATGGCAGCAAGGCCCCAGTATTCTGGATCATCCTTTGTGATTTTAGCCAAGCCAAGTTTTTGTGGAATTCGGTCTGTGATCTTTTTACCGAGCTCTGCAATAACAGGCCTAAACGGCTCATTGTTTACTGGTGAGTCAGGATACTTGTACTCTGGATAGAGTTCCTTATCAAGTTCACGCATAATCTATTCTCCTAAAAAAATATTTTCTACTTAAGTGATGACAAATCGTATGGTGTGTTCTGATATACGAAATAGTTAAGCCAATTAGAGTAAAGAAGGTTTGCTGATGAACGCCAAGTTACTGGTGGCTTTGGTGTAACTTTGCCATTTGGGAAATAGTTTTCTGGCATGTGGATTGGTTTGCCAGCATCAAGGTCACGCATATACTCGTTATATAGCGTGTCGGCATCGTACTCAGAGTGGCCGGTGATAAATATCTGACGGCCAAGCTTGGTTGCCATCGCATAAACACCCGCCTCTTTTGATGAGGCCAAAATCTTAAGCTCTGGAAGTTTCTCAACGTCAGCGCGATCAATTGTTGTATGACGTGACTGAGGAACCATAAATGTATCGTCAAATCCACGGAAGAGCATTGATGACTTCTTCTCAACCTTGTGTGGGAAGACGCCAAAGAGCTTTTCTGGGAGATCATGTTTCTTTATGCCATAGTGGTAATATAGGCCTGCCTGGGCGCCCCAGCAGATGTGGAAGGTGGACCAAACATGAGTCTTGCTCCACTCCATTATTTCGCAGAGCTCGTCCCAGTAATCCACTTTCTCAAACTTGAGGTGTTCTACTGGTGCTCCTGTTATTATCATTCCATCGAAGTTCTGATCTTTGATATCTGCAAAAGTCTTATAGAAACTGAGCATATGGTCTTCACTTGTATTTTTTGAAGCATGTGAAGTCATCATAATAAGCTCAAGCTCAACCTGAAGTGGTGTATTACCGAGAAGACGGCAGAGCTGTGTCTCAGTTTCAATTTTCTTTGGCATGAGATTTAAGAGAAGAATCTTAAGAGGACGGATGTCCTGCTTACCCGCTCTTGTCTCTGTCATTACAAAGATATTCTCAGAGTTTAAGACTTTCTTTGCAGGTAGATCTGTTGGAATTTTAATTGGCATTTATATCACTTCTTTTTCATTACATAAAGTCTTGAAGCAAAGTCCGGGAAGACTCTTGTCTCATCATTTATGCCTGTACCGGCAAATGCTTGATGAAGTTTAACTCCAGCATACATCAATGTGTCACCTGAAGCCCTATATTTTTCAACTTCACCTGGAAGTTTATAGAACTTATCAATTACGTTTTGAACTACTCCACCGTTCTTGATATGAATTGGAGCAATCATATTAATAAGGTCACCGAAAACTTTAATGCTTACTGGCTTAGGACTGTTAGTGAATTCATATACTGTCTTCTCATCAAGTCCCTTAGCAAAATACTTGTGATCCTTTGAATTTGGATGAGCAAGTTCCTGCATGAGAAGACCGATAGCTTCACTCTTATCCTTAGATACAACTGTCCACTCGTGGAGATTATCACAACGGCCACGATAAAAGTCTCCGTATTGGAATGTCTTTCTATGTGCCTTATAGAACTTAACTTGATCCTTAATCTCCTTAAGTGTAGCCATATCAAGATCAGGGAGATTGAACTCATATCCAAAGACACCAAACACAGCAACATTGAAGCGAGTGTCAAGTGGTGTGTTCCTAAGTGTCTGATGGTTTGGACAGTTAGATACATGAGCTGTGACTGTGGACATAGGATAACCGTAGTTATAATTTGTCATTGCAGTTACTCTGTAAACTGCATCGGTATCATCACTTGCCCAAATCTGTGGGAAGTAAGAGAGAATACCAAGATCGAATCTATCGCCACCTGATGAGCATCCCTCAAATAAGATATTTGGAAACTTAGTTGTCAAAGTCTGCATAATTCTGTAGAGACCAATTACATATCTATGAGCAACTTCGCCCTGATTTTCAGCCTCAAGTTTCGAACTATATACATCAGACATGATTCTATTCATATCCCACTTTACGTAAGCGATATTCGCAGATGAGAATACATCGCTCATAGCATCAATAATATAGTCCTGAACCTCAGTTCTCGTGAGGTCGAGTATTCTCTGATTTCTTCCCTCTGAATGTGGACGGTTTGGAATACCGAGTGCCCAATCAGGATGTTTGCGGAAAAGGTCTGAATTTGCGTTGACCATCTCAGGCTCAACCCAGATACCAAAATCAAGACCGATCTTGTTTATCTTATCTGCAAGCCCCTTGACGCCATTTGGAAGTTTCTTTAAGTTGACCTTCCAGTCGCCGAGTGATGAGGTGTCATTGTTTCTCTCACCGAACCAACCGTCATCCATGACGAGGAGTTCAATGCCGCATCTCTTAGCAGCACGGGCGAGGTTGTAGAGTTTCTTCTCGTTGATATTGAAGTATGCAGCTTCCCAGGAGTTCAAGAGAACCGGACGTTCCTTGTTCTTCCACTCACCTCTTACGATATGGTTTCTAACGAACTTGTGCATATTCTGACTCATGCCGTTGAAGCCCTTGTCTGATACAGTCATAACTGCCTCAGGAGTTTCAAATGATTCATGAGCTTTTACAATCCACTCAAATCCATCAGGGTTGATACCGGATACAAAACGAGTTTTACCGTAAGCTGACACTTCGGCAGCAGAGTAGTGATTACCACTGTAAATAAGGTTCAAGCCAAAGGCGCGACCCATGTCTTCCGTTGTGCTCTCATCTGAGAGCATAACAAATGGGTTAGCTCTATTTGAACTTATACCAGCTCTGCTGCAGTTTACGACTTTTCCGGCTACGACCTTGGTCTCGTTCTTACCCATTTCACGCGCCCAAGCGCCGTTAAATGTGGTTAGGACAAGGTCCTTCTCCGAAAAGTCGAGTTGTGTACTCATAAGCTTCAAAAGACGAATATCATCTCCAGAGTTATTTATGAGTTTTGTATATCTTGTAATTACATTGCACTTCTCATATACGAAATAATGAAGTTCAAGTGCAATATCGTAATACTTGTCTTTTAAAACAACTGTCAAATGTGCTGGGAGTTTGTTAGCTGAATATGAGCAAGGCATTGTGTAGAGATGAGGATTTTCATCCTTCAATGTGTATGAGTCATAGACAAAGTCACAGGTTCTTGAACCGTCAGCGTGTACGAGTTCACAGAAAGGTTCTCTAATATCACCCTTACCCTGTCCAGATGCCTCAAGGCAGATATCCTCAAGTGAGAAAGAGAGATCATCCTGTGTGTAGTTAAGACTTGTGCCTGGGCAGAAAGCACTCTTCTCAGTGATGACATCTACATCGCCGAGTGAAATTTTACGACCATAGTACATATGCTCAAGGTGGCCACTCCCCGTCACTCTAAAAGCATACGTAGTATTATCTGTCTCAAGTATGAAGTTGTTATCCTTTGCTCTAATCATAAGCACAGCTCCTATTCACCAGATCTATCTTCGATAATCTCTTTCCTCTGATAGAGCTGATTTGTAATTCTATCCATCTCTTTATCATCAAGTTTGTAATGCTTAATAAAGACATAACAAGCCACTGCAAAGATAAGCATTGGAACAACTGTGATTGTGACTTGAAGTCCGTGAAGAGAAGAACCTGTGAGCAACTTTGCTACACCCTCACTTGTATCCTTACTGATGTGGAATGTTGAGATACAAGCAGATGCGACAAGTGCTGATACGCCAGATGCGAACTTAACAACGAGAGTCTGAATTGAGAAAACTACAGATTCCTCACGAGAACCATTCTTAAGTTCGCCATAATCAACTGTGTCTGCAAGGAAGATGGTGAGAAGCACCATCAAAAGTCCGTTGCAGGAGAAGATGATTACCGCTGGAATATAGAGGCATTGATATGGCAATCCAATAAATACGATAGCGGTAAAAATGAGGTAACCGACTGTCGCACCGAGGAGTGCAGTTCTAAATACTTTTGTTGCCTCCATAAACTTTCTAAGGAGTGGGAAGAAGAAAATCATTGAAAGTGCCTGCGAAGCACCACCGACTACAGCAAAGAGTGTGTAGTTATGATACCATCCCGCTCCACCTACTGCGTACTTGTAATAGTAAATTGCAAGGTTTGCAGTGATATAGAAAGCTGTGTTGATAAGGATAATTGTAAGAGCCATAGTCAAAGCCTGGTCATTTGAGAAAAGAGCTTTGAACATATCCTTAACAGAGATAGTCTTAACGTCAACTGTAGACTTCTCTTTTATTGTCACTGAAAAATATGTGATTACTATTCCAGTGAATATTGAAATGATAAGTGCAAACCACTTAAATCCCTGTCGCTCATCTTCGCCGCCGAGTGCCATAACACAGATCATTGTTGCAACTGTGACTACGGCGCCACCGATTGTGGCACATGTGCGACCGAGCTGGGTCAATTGTTCGCGCTCAGCGCCCGGCTTTGTAAATGCCGGAACAATTGACCAGAATGGGATGTCAGCCATCGTGTAAGTTACACCCCAAAGGATATAGAAGACTGCAGCGTAGGCCACAAGTCCGCCACCATTAATCTTTGGTGGTGCCGAGAAAAGAAGGAATGTGACCAAGGTATTTGAGAGTGTACCAATAAATATCCAAGGTCTAAACTTTCCCCACTTTGTCTTCGTCTTTGCAGCGATGACACCCATAAGTGGGTCATTAAAAGCATCAAAGATACGGGCCGCGAGAAGAATGATTCCCATAGCCCAAGCATTTACTCCAAGGATGTCCTGGTAGTAATAGAGTACGTAGCTCGTAGAGAGCATGTACATCATATCTTTGCCTATAGCACCGAGGCCGTAGGCTGCTTTTTCTTTTTTATTTAAAGCTGTTGTTCCCATCTAAGTCATCTCTTTTACTTAAATTGATGCGAGCGCCTGCTCTAAATCAGCAACAAGGTCCTCTGCATTTTCAAGTCCCGTTGAATAACGGATAAGGTCGCCTGGTACGCCAGCCTCAATAAGCTGCTCATCGGTCATCTGACGATGAGTAGTTGATGCTGGGTGGAGGCAACATGTGCGAGCATCAGCAACATGGGTCTCGATTGATGCAACTTTGAGAGCAGCCATAAACTTCTCAGCTGCAAGCTTGCCACCCTTTATGCCAAAAGATACTACGCCGCATGTGCCGTTTGGCATATATTTTTTAGCGAGGTCATAGTACTTGTTGCCAGGAAGACTCGCATAATTAACCCAAGTTACATTAGGATTCTTCTCAAGTGCTTTTGCAACTGCCAAAGCATTTTCGCAATGGCGTGCAACACGTACTGGAAGGCTCTCAAGGCCGAGGTTTAAGATGTAGGCATTTACTGGTGACTGTACTGTACCGAGGTCACGCATGAGCTGTGCATTTGCCTTTGCAATATACGCACCACCAAGACCGAACTTCTCAGTATAAACTACACCGTGGTAACTCTCATCTGGGGTACAGAGGTCAGCATACTTATCAGGATACTTAGTCCAATCGAAGTTGCCACTATCAACGATACAACCACCAAGTGTTGCACCGTGGCCATCCATATACTTTGTTGTTGAGTGTGTGATGATATCTGCACCGAACTTAAATGGGTTGCAGTTGATTGGTGTAGCAAAAGTATTGTCCACGATAAGTGGTACACCGTGTGCATGTGCAGCCTTTGCAAACTTCTCAATGTCGAGCACTGTAAGCGCTGGGTTTGCGATAGTCTCACCGAAAACGAACTTAGTGTTCTCCTTGAAAGCAGCGTTCAATTCTTCCTCACTGCAATCAGGATCAACAAATGTGCACTCAACACCCATTCTCTTCATTGTTGTCGAGAGGATGTTGTATGTGCCGCCGTAGATTGTTGAGCTGGAGACTACGTGATCACCCGCTCCAGCAATATTGAAGAATGCGAGGAAGTTAGCTGCCATTCCTGAGCCAGTCAGGAGGGCTGCTGTGCCGCCCTCAAGCTCAGCAATCTTCTTTGCTACCATATCGCATGTTGGATTGCCGCAGCGTGAGTAGAAATAGCCATCAGCCTCCAAATCAAAGAGTTTGGCCATCTCCTCTGCACTGTCATATTTAAATGTTGTACTCTGAATTATTGGGATCTGTCTTGGGTCACCATTACCAGGAACATATCCGCCCTGAATACAGATAGTTTCTTTTTTCATTAAGGATCACTCCTTTTATTTCCAAGAACTATTAAGATCAACTGTTCTGTTGAATACTACCTTTCCAGATTCGATATCTGAATTCTTATCTACTGTGTAGTAACCCTTTCTCATGAACTGGAATGTGTCACCAACCTTTAGTCCCTCAAGAAGTCCCTTATCAACAACTGAGTCAGGGAGAATCTCAAGTGAGCTCAGATTGATATAGTCACAGAGTTCATGTGAATCATCTGATGGGTTCTCCACATTGAAGAGTCTGTCATAGAGGCGAACTTCTACTGGTGCAGAATTCTCTGCTGATACCCAGTGGATTGTACCGCGAACCTTACGTCCGTCAGGTGTCTCGCCACCCTTTGACTCTGGGTCATATGTGCAGTGAAGGCAAGTAACATTTCCTTCAGCGTCTGTATCATATGACTGGCATGTAATATAGTAAGCGCTCTTGAGCCTTACCTCGTTGCCCGGGTAAAGTCTAAAGTACTTTTTCACTGGCTCTGCCATAAAGTCATCCTGCTCAACATAGAGTTCTCTTGAGAAAACAACTTTTGATGTTCCAAGTTCTGGCTTGTCAGGATGAACTGGAGTTTCAATAATTTCTGTCTGTCCCTCTGGATAGTTTTCAATAATTACCTTGAGTGGACGAAGGACTGCCATAGCACGTGCAGCGTTTGCGTTCAAGTTGTCGCGTACGCAAGCCTCAAGGAGACCGAAGTCTACAACTGAGTAAGCCTTGGATACGCCGATACGCTCAACGAAGTCACGGATAGCGGCTGCTGGGAAGCCACGGCGACGCATGCCTGAGATAGTAACCATACGGGGGTCGTCCCAACCATCAACATAACCGTTGTTTACAAGGTAGAGTGAACGACGCTTTGAAGTTACACAGTAGTTAAGGTTGAGTCTTGCAAACTCAATCTGACGTGGACGCTGCCAACCGAGAGTTTTAGCAACCTCACACTCATCAAGAACCCAGTCATAAAGTGGACGATGGTTCTCAAACTCAAGTGAGCAAAGTGAGTGAGTTACGCCCTCCTTTGCATCCTCAAGAGGATGAGCGAAGTCGTACATTGGATATACGCACCACTTGTCGCCCTGTCTGTAGTGTGAGAGATGTGCGATTCTGTATATTACAGGGTCGCGCATGTTTATGTTAGGTGAACTCATATCAATCTTTGCGCGAAGTACTCTTGTGCCGTCAGGGAACTCACCCTTTGTCATTCGATCAAAGAGGTCCAAGTTCTCCTCAATTGAACGATCACGGTATGGGCTGTTCTTACCAGGCTCTGTAAGTGTACCTCTATACTCCTTCATCTCATCTGGAGAGAGGTCACAAACGAAGGCCTTACCCTTTTTAATAAGTTTGATAGCACACTCATACATGAAATCAAAATAATCTGATGCGTAGAGTGTCTCAGGAAGTTCCTCACCTACGAGCCATTCAATATCCTCACGGATTGACTCTGCGTACTCAACGTCCTCCTTACCAGGATTTGTATCGTCGAGACGGAGGTTGAACTTACCGCCATATTTCTTCTTAGTTGCCCAGTTGATGCAAATAGCCTTTGCATGTCCAACGTGGAGGTAACCATTTGGCTCAGGTGGGAAACGAGTCTGAACTCGGTCATATACCCCTTCAGCCAAATCTTCATCTATAAAGTCATGAATGAAATTGCTATGAATTTCTTCATTATCTACATTCTCAATAATGTCTGCCATTTTATTTACTCCTATATCAAAGTGCTGCAATCATTGCATCTATTCTAGCCATTACTTCATCCACACCGAGGATCTTCATAATCTCATAGAGGTCAGGTGTGTTGGTTCTTGATGTCATTGCAACACGAATAATTGTTGATACGTCACCGATGTGTCCCTTGAACTTATCAGGATCTGCCTTATACTCCTTAACATTCGGAGTGAAGCCGAGTGGCTCACAGAGGTCCTTCATCTTTTGGAACCAGGTGTCTTTATCATCAACGATATTCCAAACATCTTTATATGCCTCTAGCGCTGCTTTAGCATCAGCCTTGTTGATGTTCTCTGGAAGAACGCTGTAGTCTGCTTGGTAGTTGTAGAAGTAAGCTACATACTCAGGAACATCGGACCACTTCGCAATATCCTTGCGAGGTTTTTGGTTTTCACGATCGATGTTGAGGATTGCTCTTGCCTTAGCCTTATCAGCTGAGAGAAGTTCAAAGAACTCCTTATCATACTCCTCTGCCCACTGAAGAGTTCTGTCGAGAACCCAGTCGGCATCCTTTACGCAGATGACATTCTTTGACACGTCATTCATCTTTACGAGATCAAAGAGTGCACCAGATACGCTCATCTTCTTCAAGTTGAATGGGAACTCAGAGAGAGCTGCATCCTTATTTGCGCGACGCCAGTCCTCAAAGTTTGAGTTGGCCAAAGTGTAGAGGTACTCAAGTACTGACTCCTTTGGATATCCCTGCTCGCTGTAGAACTCGACAGCTGCCTCAGGGTCTTTACGCTTTGAAAGCTTTCTCTTATTACCATCATCAAGCTTCATGATTGGAGCGATGTGTGCATACTTAGGAACTTTAAATCCACAGGACTTAAAGAGCTGAATATGTGTTGGAACTGATGAGATCCACTCATCACCTCTGACAACATGTGTTGTTCTCATAAAGTGGTCATCACAGCAATGAGCAAAATGATATGTTGGGATTCCGTCAGTCTTAAGAAGGACTACGTCAACAATATTCTCAGGCATCTCGATCTTTCCCTTAATCATATCGTCGAAAGTAATCTTTCCATCCTCACGTCCAGGAGAGCGAAGTCTCAAAACGTATGGAATACCAGCATCTATCTTCTCTTTAATTTCCTCAAAACTTAAGTCACGGCACTTGGCATACTTGCCATAGTAACCTGGGAGTACTCCCTCTGCCTCTTGAGCATCACGGATTGCCTGAACTTCCTCTGCTGTGCAGAAGCAAGGATATGCAAGTCCGTCCTCTACAAGTTTCTTTGCTACGCAGTGATAAACTGCTGCGCGTTTCGACTGTGTGTAAGGGCCGTAGTCGCCAGCTTCGGTCTCGAAGCCTGTTACACCTTCGGTGATATCAATACCGAAATCACGAAGGCCCTTAACAATACCCGAAACGCCGTCTTCTACCTCGCGCTTTTTATCGGTATCTTCGATACGAAGATAAAAAGCACCACCTGAAACATCAGCTGTAAGCTTTGAAATAAGGCCAGAGAAAAGACCACCAATGTGGAGATAACCCGTAGGTGATGGCGCAAATCTTGTTACGCGCGCACCCTCAGGTAAGTCTCTCTCTTTATAAAGTTCTTCGTAGTACTCAAGAGTCTTATCCACATCTGGGAATAAAAGCTCTGCAAGTTTTGTGAAATCCATATGTTTGCTCCTAAGAATGTGCATTAAAGAAAAGTATAATAACGC